>Ga0310691_10001194_pt1 | contig 41404 bp, 22 predicted proteins | sample 176DNAGHGlowgp2_FD_203887 | JGI IMG/M metagenome (GOLD analysis project Ga0310691, IMG submission 203887) | Sheep rumen microbial communities from Palmerston North, Manawatu-Wanganui, New Zealand - 1766 DNA GHGlow gp2 (v2) (version 2) | ecosystem: Host-associated > Mammals > Digestive system >... | reverse complement strand
CCACGATGGACAGGCTGCTGTTCGGGATGACAGGATTCCCGTCCTGTCCGGCCAGTGTGGCCGAAAGGGCCACGTATCCGGGCGCATCGCCGAGGTCAAAGGCCTTGTCAGTAAAAAGACGCTCGGTAGTTGCAATCTGACAGTCTTTCCCGCCGGTGGTGCCGTCAAAAGAGATGCTCACGATTTCGCAGGCGTCATTGGCAATGACGGCAGACGTTTCTCCCGTGGCGGGAATGCCCTGCTGACAGAACACAAAGCGTATTTTGGATACGGCGCGGGTCAGTTTGAGCGTACTGATATTCAGGACGGGATAACCACCTGTGACATCGCCCCTTTTCAACACGCCGGACATGGGAAGACCGGCATCCGGAACGACCTTGGAGAGAGGCCAGGCACCGCCCATCTTATTCAGCACCAAAGCATCGAGTTCGTCACGCGAGGTGCTCTCTCCGGGAACATCGGTCACGGCCGACTCGGCGTTGGCCACCGCATATACATCCACCTTGGGGCGAGTAGAGGCAGAGAGAAGACTGAACATCTCCTCCGACAGCGGCAGGCCAAAGCGCGTGATGGTAGAATTGGGCATTCCGGTTTTGGGAAGGTCTTCGCTGAAAAGCTTGTATGTGACAAGGGTCCCGTCCAGGGAGCCCCCCGGGTTGGAAATAAACGCCCAGATGCGGAGGGAGGTGATTTTCAATTCTTCCTCCAAAGGATTCACCATACCGGTTTCGGCACGGGTCATGGCCGCCCCGGGGATATAGAGGGAAACCATAAGCTGGGCATCGACACCTGAATACGCCTTCTCCCTTTGGCAAGAGACAGCCAGCAGCGCTGCAAACGCCGCCATCATGATTGTATGCCATATCCTGCCAATCATCGTTCTAAAAATCCAGCACCAGGGACTGGGGAGTAAGCTGAGACCACTTCATTTCTGTCACGAGTCCTATCTCCAACTGTGGCGAATGAAGATCCGGAACAGTGTTATAGGCGTTTCGAAGGCCATCTATCTTCACCTTTACAAGGGTTTTGTGATCTCTGCTGAAAACACTGTTAAATGTTTCAGTAGAGGACTGCGGCCGACTGCCATCAGAAAGTTTGAGGACACCTGCGAGATAAAACCTGCACGAAGGAAGGATATCGCCTTGCTGGCAGTGACGCGTGACGCCGGTAGTGTTTCGGAACTCCAGCGCAAAATGAACCTCTTCGTTATCCCGCGTTTGCAGGACCAGGGTCTGAACCGCGCCGGTGGTACTCCCGACTCTGAGTCCGCTTACATTGGTGTCGTAGATGTAGTATGTCTGGCCCTGTGAGGGCAGAAAGCGGAAATCCACATCCCGCTGGTCTCCTATGATAATGCCGGTGAGCGGGCAATTCCTGATAAGCGAAGCCGCCTCGGAGCCGGGCTCCATCAGGCTCAGCTCCAACAGGGCTACGCCGTATTGCAGCTGATCGACCACAGCAACCGCCTGGGTGGATGAATTCACCGACTGTCCGTCGGTATAATGCACAAGGATGTCCTCCCAGGTCTCGTTGCTCTGAACATACTCCGTCTTCACATCGTCCTTTTCTGACGTCTTGATGGCGCTGTTGGCATAATACCACAGACTGGGAGGATAACAGTAAGAGGAAGGAGCAACCAAGGCAATGTTCACACCTCCGATTAGCCGCACAAACTGTTTTCCGTCCCACCAGAACCCCACGGATCCTTCAGGAATGCCATACTGATTAGGAAAAGCGCTTCCTGCCTGGGAAAGAGACTCCGAAAAAGCGGCAACGGCATTTTGTATGAGACCCACCTCCTGAAGCAGCGCATCACTCTCATAAGGGATGCTCCATAGGGCCGACTGTATCTCGGACCGGATTTGGTTAAACACCTGATAAGAGCAGGCCAGAATCTGATTCTCCCTTTTTACATTATCGAAAATAATCCCGACATTCGCATTCTGCGAACTGCCCAGGAGACTCATCACCACATTGAGCTTAGAGAGGAGCCCGTCACAGACAGACTCCACTTGCGTCAACTCATCTGTGTCACCGCTTGAAAGGACCGGTTCCAGATGGAATGAGATATCATCCGATGCCAAAGGATCGGACAAGCCCTCCTGATTGAGCACCCCATACAGATGCTTGCTCTCTTTGGAGGCCGACACGCCCTCGTCCGGTGCTTTTCCATAGGTGAGCACATGGTTCATTCCTCCGGGGATGGTGGCAGTTCCAAACAAGTGGGAGTTATTGACGGGGACCAGCCCGTAACGGCTGATTCCCGTATTTCCCAAAACGACATTCTGGGTGCCAAGACGGGAATCCTGCGGCTCCACTTCTAGGTTTTCCTCTGTATTGAAAGGAATCACATACAAGCGCTCGATTCCCCTGAAAACGCCCCCGGACTGGGTAATGTCCGATGTCATCTTGGTGGAATACTCCTGCCCGGGGAGTACGTTCTTCAGGGAGAGGGCAAAAGAAACAGCACGCTCCGATGCTGCATCATCCGGCACTGTACGGGAACAACTGGCTGCTGTCCATACAGCGAGTATGGACAGCAGAATCAGTAGGAATGATGCGACAAAGGAGCGCTGCATCGTTACAGCGTGTAATTGTATTCAAGACCCGCCGTCCACTGCAGGTCTACCGAAATACCGAGTGACATGTTGGAGGCCCGCAGGTCCGGAACGGAATAGTAGGCGTGCTTGAGTGAATTGGCGTCAAGCGTGAAGTTGGCGGTGGTTACAAAATCCTGGATGAATACGCGTGCGACTTTTTTGGAGACGCCAACTGCATCTACCGGAGGAATCTGATGGTCGGTAGGCCATTTCAGGTCTTCAATCTGCCCGGCGGTGGGTTTAGGGAGTTTGGCCACCAGGTAGAAGGTTCCGCCTTTTGGAATCATATTGTCACGGCCCCAGAAAGGATCTCCTCCATTTTTGAACTGCAGAGACACGTAAACGTCATTCTGGGCGGCCGCAGCATCCGCATCACCTGAATAGTCCGAATTGTAGTTGTCATAGACCAGCGTATAATTGGTGACCGTGCTCTTGATATCTTTACTGCTAGTTAAATCGCCAATCTGAGAGTCATAGATAACGCCGTCAAAAGCAGAAAATTCACCGCTGGGATATTTTCTTACAAACTGCCAGTTCATCCTGGGGTTCACGCCTCCAATCAGAACACCCGTAAGCGTAATATCGGCAGAATTGACATTAATCTCTCTGTCTGTGGATTCATCTGTCATCTTTTTACGGTTGTCTAACAGGAAGGTGACACCTGATTTCACGGACACCACCGACTTGAGAAGAGCCACACCGTAGTTGAGGCTGTTGGTGACCGCCACCCCACGGGTTGAGCTGGTCACTTTTCCGGGAGAAGCCCAGCTTCCTGTAGCCCATTTGCTGGTTGCAGACTCATCATTCCAATGAGTTACGCCGTTAGGGTAGCTGTCATCCGTTACTTCTATACTGGTTGTGCGGATAGGACTGTTCACGTAATACCAAAGCTCGGCCGGATACAGATACTTTCGGGGCTCAAATGATTGCATTAAAGGATTCACCAGGGGCTGGTTGGGATGATAATAGAAGAATTCATCCTCTTGATACGTGCCGCCTTGGCCATTGTCAGTAGCCTGCGCATGGAAACCCAGCTGGGCCGCGCCCTCCGGAACGTTGAACTGACCGGGATAGTTATTGAGGTCTGTTACCAAATTATAAGCCTCCTTCCAGGAAGACCCTAACAGAGTTTTGACAACAGACAAGCTTTTGTAGCTACCGTCTGATTCGTTGAAATAACTTGTGGCCTTCGTAATGATAACATCCGCTAAACGTGCGGCGTTAGCCTCTTCCGCTGTAGTAGGCACCGCCTTCTTGGCAGCTGTTATCACATGGTATAAATCTGCAATCATTCTTTTCATGGCAAAAGAAGATCCGGCACGGTACTCTCCAAGATGCGAATATTCACCTATCTTGTTAGGATTTTCGGCCGCCCAAGTCTCCCACTGCTCCCGGGTAGTCACGCCTTCGGGATAATTCAAGGGTTTGATATAAGTAAAGAGATAGTAACTCTTTCCCAGTATCTCTTCCAGTCCGGGATTAATTTCGTGATTCAAGACTTCGACACCTGAATATGCAGTACCGCCGATTCCGTAACGGGTGCTTGTAGGTTCTTTGTCCAGTTCATAGCGGTGGCCATACTGGGCCCAGCTGACGGCCGGAAGATTAGAAAAAGTTATTTTTGCTCCGTCCGATCCGAATTCAGTTTCACCAGGTGCAGCATCGACCTGGACAGAGAGGATGTCATTGATGACAGCAATCATCAAATCTGCCGTGGCGTTGTACTTGGGCTGGGTGGCCGCATCCAGCATAGGATGGGCATAGAACTCGGTTTGAGAAGGATTTATCAACAGCGTGCTGGGCTTGTTGGCATCTTTATAGTCATAATCGTAAGTGCAGCCATACTGGGCATCATACTGAACTGTTTGTGCTGCAGTAGAACTTTCGGGCTTGATGGCCTTTCCGTACAACAGCACCGCATCCACGCCAACGGGAATGGAAAGCTGGAGTACGCGCCGGGAAGACTCTTCATCGTTCTTGTCGCCACTATTGTCCAAATAGCTTGCAGTCATGAGATCACTCAGGTCATATTCCTTAGATTTCTCCGCATCCCAGTCTTGCAGGACAAGGACATAAGGAGTTTTGCTGGCGTCTGCAAGGCCGGTATTGTATACAAACAATTTGGCATTCTGGATACCGCGGAAGTTTCCGTTCAGCTGGACAACATCGGTCGTCATCTTGGTAGACGGAGCGGATGCCACATTGAGCACAAACTGGGTGGTCACCTCCTTGACGCCAGTCTCTGCCTGAGCTTGGGTTTCTTCGGGCGCCAGCGGCTCTCTTGCGCAAGCTGCGGCTGTAAGTACTATAGCACCTACTAAAACCAGTTTAAAATAATACTTCATAATCATTGTAGTTGAAATTATATTATTTTCTCATTAAAGCTCTATATCCCAGCCGGGGCGCTCGTTCCACTTGAGCGTGACGCTGGCGCCCACGTAAGGCTCCCGGGGCGTTACGCTGCCGTCCGGCTGAACCTTGGCCCTAATCAGCTTGAACTGCCCGGGACGAAGGGGAATCTTTACAGACAGGACCGTCTCCGTGGTGCTGCCGTCTGCGGCGGTTATGTATATGGTGTAGTCCCAAAGTTTCTCTGTGGAGACTTCTGAGACATAGGGATCATCTGAATCAATCACGGTTTTGGTTGCCACATCCTGGGACGGGAATGTAACGGCGTAGAAGCAGGCAAACTGACCGTCGGCCACCCCAGCGTCCACAGCCTGAACTTGAGGGGTAAAACGGAAGAGATAGGTGCTGTCGGCCAGGTTGAAACCGTTGGCAAAGCCGGAGGCAAACACGCGGACGTCCTTGATGCCGCTGCCCAGGGTGTCCAGGGCCACGGCGCTGGCGCAGTTGGCCATAAACAGTTTCACGTTAAACTCCTGGTCGATACCTTCCTTGATATCCATTGGAAGACGGGCCGTGAAGACGCCTGTATTTTGTGACTTGATGATGTTCTTTATGCTGTTTACCGGCTGCTCGATGCGGGCCGTGTGGCACTTTTCATCGTCAACTAGCACAATAAGCGTATCTTCCGGGGTGCCGTCAGCTTGCTTGGGCGGTTCCAGATTGGCTACCGCCACATGCATGTACTTTCTTACCGGGATGTAAAGCGTGTAGCTGGACTGGTTGGCATCCATGATGTGGCTTTCATGGTGAAGGCGGAGGGAATCTTCCTTCACGTCGTAGAAAGACAGGTTCACGTCGTGGGCATAGTCGGTGAAGATGCCGGCAAGTTCGTTTTGCAGCGCAGTGGCTACGGCCTGGAGTTCCACCTGGGTAGACAGCTGGGTCTGCAGCTCCGTGGTGAGGTTGGTCACCAGACGGAGTTCGTAGTTAATCTTGTGGTCTGCCTCACAGTCACGCATATCCTCGTCCACCAGGGCGCAGCCGGTGAAGGCCGCAGCCATGACGGAAAGCACTAATCCGATATGAATTGACCTGCGCTTCATCATTTTTCCTTCATGGCCTCCTGCCATGCTTCGAACTCCTTGCGGGCAGGGCCGTAGGTCTCTGTTCCTTTCAGGTTTTCCGCAGCGGCGGCGGAACCCAGCTGCGCCGCACGGCGCATCAGTTCCAGGGCTCGGATTTCCTGGTCTGTATCTTTCTTGTCCAGCGCAGTGAAATATAGCGCTACGCCGTATGCGTTCATGGCCTCCGCATCGCTGAGTGTGCAAGCCATGAGTTTGGGATCCGACTCCACCTTGGCAACCACCTCCTGGTAACGCTTGGCCTTGAGGAGGTCCATCACCTCATGGTTGAAGGTCTCCGTGGCCGGATCCGGTGCCGCACCATAATATACGCGTATGTAACCCGCGTTACGCTGGTCTTCCAGCAGTTTGTCTGCCACCTTTTGATACAAGGCTTTATCGGCCTTGAGCTTGCGCTCGCGCTCCTCCACATCCGGAAGGGCGGCGATGCCTTGCAGCGTCTCGATTTCACTGGCGCTGAAGCCCATGGGGGCGTCTGCCAACTGGGCACGGAACCAATCCCAGGCTTCTCCCTTGCCGATTACCTCAAAATGCCGGTTATTCAGCCCGGTGCGCGCTTTCAGGGCATCTACCACGGCCCGTGCACGGCGGATGGACAGGCTGTCGTTGCGCTCCTGGGGGCCTTCGATAGAAGCCAGGCCCACCACCGAGATGAGCACTTCATCCGTGCGGGCGTCCTCACGCAGTGCAGTCACTGCAGCGGCAATCTGGTCCACCACGTCGCCGTTTTTCCCAAAGGAAAGGTCCAGGGCGTCGCTGTCCAGCGGATAGCGCACCGTAAGAATGCTGTCACGTCCCTCGCGCGTAATGTGGTCCAAGGGCCGGTATTTCTCGATGGGAATCACCCAGGGCTCCTGTTTGGCCAGGCGGTCGCCGGCGCTCTCGGGTGCGGCCACCTCCTTAAGGTTCACCACAAAGGCCACGGGGGCTTGCAGCACCGTAAGGGTGTCCGTTTTCTCTATCACGCGCACGCGAGGCTTCCGCTTGTCGCGGGCTACGGGGTTGTAGGCGATATTGAGGCCCAGCTTGGGAACCACGGCGGCACGGCGGACTTCGGCCAGCTTGCTGCCGCAATGGTCGCAGTCATAGCTGTCATAGGCGGCCAGGCCCACGCCGGCACCGCCTTCCAACTCTATGCGCCAGTGCTGCCAGGGCCACCAGGCATAACCCACAAAGAGGCCGGCGCCCCACCAGGAGCCCTGCTCGCGGCGGTTGGCCACCTCCGGATACAGTCCGAAGGGAAGCTTCAGGTTCCCCACATTGAAGTGGGTATACACGAAATCGGCTCCCACGAATACTCCCTTGAACACTTCGTTGAAGTAATATCGGCCTTCCGGCGCCACCAGGAAGTGACGCCAGTGGGTGGTGTTGTTCACATTGTCGTTGTCCCAGGCCAGGAAACGGGGCCAGCTTTTGAAGCCTCCGTTCACACCCACGGAGAAGTGGTCTCCCACCTGGAATTCCAGGCCGGCGTTTACCGTACCGGTAGCGTCGTACAGCAAATTGTTACGGATAGACATTTCCTGCCCTGCCGCTCTGAATGGCAGCAAGGTCAAAAGCAATCCACTAACAAAGCAAAACGCAATGGTTCTCACGCATTTTACCATTCTGAATTTCTCGCTTTATTTCAATTCGCAGTACAAAATTATATATTTTAATAATTCCAAACAATTATTTTGCATGGAATATTCATACAAAAAAACGGCCGGGGGGGGGGTAAATCCGGCCGCTAACTTTCTGTTTATAAATTATTTACTTTAACAGAAGCTTCAATATCTTCTGCGCTACCTGCTCATTGCCCTGAACGCCCATGAAGTCCTGGGCATGAGGGCCGTAGGCAAAAATAGGAACAGGAATGGCGGTATGCCCGCCGCTCACATGCACGCCTTCCACCTTGCCCTCGGAGGGTTTGCCGTCCCAAATGACCAGACCGGAGGTTTCATGGTCGGCCGATATCACCACCAGCGTGTTGCCGTCCTCATCGGCGAATTTGATGGCCTCGGCAATAGCCTTGTCAAAGTCCAGCAGCTCCTTCACGGCGCTGGGGAAGTCGTTGCCGTGGCAGGCCTTGTCTATGCGGGCGCCTTCCACCATCAGGAAAAAGCCCTTGCCCTCCTCCGTGCGGGTATTCAGGAAGTCGATGGCCTCGCGCGTGGCCTTGGGCAGGAAGTCCGTACGGCCATCCACAATATAGCCGGTCTCTACAGCCGGAGGCAGTACGCCCAGGCGGTCGGCCGATGCGGCGGCGGGGCTGCCAACATAGTGGACCACGGTGAAGTTGTCACGGATGGCTTTCTGGGTTTCTTCGGGGCGCTTTTCAAACACTTCCTTGCTGCCGGCGGCAAAATACTTAAGGACGGAGCCGGGGACATCGGCCCAAATCTGGTCCGTCATGCCGCGGTTTTCCTGATGGGCGAAGAAGCTGGCGGGGGTGGCGCCGTTGAGGTCGTCGGTGGAGACCACGCCGGAGATGACGCCGTTTTTGATGACACGCTCAGGAATATTCGCGATGGGACGCTTCTGGAGGTCCACACCCACGGCGTAGTTGTAGGTCTTCTCACCGGTGGCATAGGCGGTACCGGAGGCGGAGCTGTCCGTGGTGAAGGCGTCGGCACTCTTGGTGGTTACCCAGCCCATGTGCTTGAGGTTGAAGTAGGTAAGGTCTTCGTTGTTGGCAAAATAACCGGCCGATATCTGCGCCAGGCCGGTGCCGTCTCCAATCATGAGAATCACGTTCTTGGGGGCGTAGCAGGCGCCGTCCGAGCTGTACGTGGGATGATAGGAGCCCTGGTAAGGGACGCCTTCGATTTCACCTTTGACAATTTTCTGGCCATAGGCCTGGAAGGTCACGGCCGCAGCCAGTACAAAAAAGAAGAGTTTTTTCATATCAGGTGTATTTATTGTTCGTCTATTCCGGTGGCGTGGAAAGAATCGGCCACCAGGTGGGTTTTCATCTTCTTCTGCGCTCCTTTCATAAGCCAGAAGCACAGCAGCAGGATGGCGATGGCAATGACACCGCCCAGTTCCGGGGTCACTTCCTGGGTCATGGCAATCCAGTCGTATACGCCGTGCAGCAGCACCGGATACAGCCACATCTTGATACCGGCGCCCGGAGCGCGGTAACGGTCGAAGTAATGGAGGGAGAAGTAGTAGCCCATCACTACGGCAAAACCGAAGTGCGCGGGGATGGCGGTAATGGAGCGGCCCAGCCCCACGGTGACCCACTGCGAGCCGGCACTCAGAAGATACTGGATGTTCTCGAAGCAGGCGAAGCCCAGGCCCACGCAGGCGGCGTACACGATGCCGTCCATGCGCTCGTCAAAGTCTTTGCACTTTCTCAGGAAGAGCCACAGCAGCACCAGTTTGGCCGTCTCTTCCGGGATGGCCGCCCCGAAGAAGGCCGTGCGGAAGGCGCCGCCCATAGACTGAATCTCCTGCGGGAACAGGCCCAGGTGCATCATCGGCACAGAAATGAGCAGGGATGCGTAAACAGACAGACCACCATAGAAAAACGCCTTTACCAGGTTCTTCACCGGCTCCGGCTGCAGGCGGTCCTGCTGATAGACATAATAAAGCAAGATAAGGGGCGGCAGCACCGCCAAGGCTATTACATGCAACATGGGTCAAAAAATGTTGTGCAAGTTAGCCATAAAATTTGTCATTTCAAATTTAATTACTACCTTTGCAATCCCTTTCGGGCGGTTAGCTCAGCTGGTTCAGAGCACCTGCCTTACAAGCAGGGGGTCACTGGTTCGAATCCAGTACCGCCCACTCAAAAGCGACATTCGAATGAATGTCGCTTTTTTCGTGCCCCCCATCCCCGTAACCCGTGAGGTGTCCCTAAAACACGGACACCTCTACCAAAATCGGCCTTTTTTGCGGGAGGTGTCCCAAAAATCGGGACACCTCACACACTTGCCAGAACAATGCCTCCCTGGCCTTGACAACTAACTTTCTCATTCACAGTACATTACATACTATTTCTCGTTCAAAAATCGAACGAGAAATGTACTACAACTCAATCACAGTCAATAACTTAGCTGTCAAGGCAAAAGCAGCATTTACGGCCACAGGCTCACAAGCGGGGCGCGGTAGGCGGAATTGGCACGGTAGTGGGGCGCGTAGAGAGACTCTATCACCGCCACGGGGGCCACAAAGCGGCCGGCCTGGGTAACAAAGAACTCCTCGGAGAGCACGGTATCCTCTTCCGGATAGGAATCAAAGTAGAATTCCGTGGCCGATGCCTTCACCTGCCGGTACCCATAAGGCGTAAAGCCCCAGCCGCGGCCAGTCCCCAACGGCCGCAGGAAGCCGCCGCCCACCGGGCCGGAAAGCTGCCGCACCGGGCTCAGGGATGCCTCGCGGGAGGCCGTGAGCCGCACGAAGCTGCGGTTCTCACCGTTCCATATCTTGTACTTCACCTCTATCTTGTCCCCCACCTTCACCGAGTCTCCGGGCATAATCTCCTGGTCGTTCCGGTAAAAACGCCGCTCCAGCCTGAAGCCGTTTCCGGCCGCCTGAATCTGTTCAAACGGCGCCTCATAAGAGGCCGACAGGGCCAGCACCCGCGTACTCAAAACGGCCTCGGAGCCATCCAGAACAACAGTAATGGCGTCGATGAACGAGGGCGAGGCATCCCACTTCTGCGTCTCTTTCTGTAACATGAGCCAGAGGCGGATGCCGTCGGCAATGGAAAGAGATTCTTCACTATGCTCAGAATGACCGGAACTCAACAGCTGGCACAGGAGGGCATGGGCATAGGCCTCGTCTTCCAGCAGGCCGCGCCAGGGCATCACCGCATTGGGATAGTACCAACCGCCGTCCCGGTGCTCTATGGCATATTCCAGCAGGGATTCCATATCGGCCCGGGCCGATTTCTCCAACTTGGAGCTGAGGTTGATGCTCCAGGCCTTGGCCAGCGCCTTGCCCTCGGCAGAGGCGGAAAGGCTCCGGAGCGTGAGCAGCCGGCGGGCCTTGGAAAGAATCTGCCCCTGAAGCCCACGGCCCTCCTTAGCAGAAGGGGTAAGATAGCTCTTGGCATATTTCCGGAATTCCGCAAGCCGCTTCTTGTCGGAGGCCGATACCGCCTTCACCTCAAAGGGAACCTCCGGATAAAGGGCCCGCACCCGCATATACTGCGCATCCGAAACCCAGCCGCACCAGTACGGGAAGGCCGTACCGAACTGCTTGGCATCCAAAAATTTAACACTGGCCGATACATCCGGCACCGCAAAGCCCCGCTCCCGAAGGAGGGCAAAGCGCTCCAGCAGCACCGCTGTGATGATGGCATTGGAAGGAAGGCCCTCGAACCAGCCGAAGCCTCCGTCGGCATTGCGGCAGGCTAGAATCTTCTCCAGGAGGTCTCCCGAAGGGAGCCTGGAGGCCATGAGTCTCACATACCAAGCCTCGGAGAGGGAGAGGACGTCGTTGCCCCGGGGCTCCAGATGAGAAGGAATGGCATCTTTCACCATATCCAGGACGGTGATTTCCTTGAGCTCCGCCTTGTCGGGAGAAACGTTCACAAAACGGGAACGCAATTCGCGAAGGAGAGCGTCGCGGTCCATGGAGGAAAGCAGTACGGCGGAGTGCGCCTCCGTGAGCTGCTGGGCGGCAGGGAACACCGGAACCTTCACCCGCACCGCGTCGGAGAAGTCCGGAGTAACAAAGGAAGCGGTGAGTTCCAGATGCCCGGTCACATCGGGCATGAGGGAAGCCCCGGGAATCTCTACATGGAAAATATGAGAAACGGTGCTGCCGGGCTCCACGGACACGGGAACCTGCTGCACGGAGTCTCCTGCACGAAGCACCAGGGTGCCGGAAACCGGCCTGTCCGTGATGGAAGACACCGCCACGGCCGCCTCGTACACATCTCCCGCATAGAGGAAACGCGGCTCCACCAAGGAAACCTTCACCGGCAGGGTGACCACCAGTTCCTTCTGGACCAGGGCATTGTGCATGGCCCCGTCGTGCGCATATGCGCGTACATAATAAGTAGAGAGCTTGTCCGAAGTGCGGAAGCTCACATTCAGCGTGCCATCGGCCTGCGGTCTCAGATGCGGCTGGAAGGTAAGGGCCGATGCAAACACCTCCCGGGGCACCACCCCGGCAGGGAGCGCCGCGGCGCCTTCGGCCTTGGATTCCTCTACGGCCACTGCATCCTCCATAACCTCCATGCGGTCTGCGCTGGCATTCAGCATCACGGCCCCGCGGGTGGCCGTTGTTGCCTTGAACATGGGCCGGTCCCAGCGGATGGAAGAAGAAATATGCCCGCAGACGGAATTCAGGGGAATCCAGGCCACCTCGTGGTCCCGGAGGTTCACCACGGGCCAGTAATTGCCCTGGACGGCATCCAGGCTCTTGTCCCAGGCCGCCACCAGCAGCTCGGCCCCGGGAGCCGTCTGCAGGGTAAAGCTGTACTGCACACCGGGATAGGTCTTGTCTTCAAAACGGGTGAAGGAGAGCGGCAGGGCATAGCGGTCCTTCTCCCGGCGGTATACCCGTTCCATGCGGACAGCCTCGCCGTCCCGGAAATAGAACACCATCAGCCGCACCGCGTCTGGATACTTCTCTTCATAAGGGAAGGACAGAAGCTCCACACTCCCCTTCTTTGTAACAAACATCTGCGAAGAAAGCACCTCCCGGTCTTCCCCGAAGAGTGTGGCGATGCCATAAATGGGGCCCGTACCACTGCCTGCACGGACCTCGATGCCCTTTCCGGCCGCCACTTCCAGAGCTCCCGGAATAAAGACGCGCTTTACCTCCGCCCCAACGGCCGCGGCAGAAGGAAGCACGCAGAAGAGCTGCTCCTCGCCCTTGCCTTCGGCCAAGCTGCCATTCGGTTTAGGGGCGCTCACATAGGTTTTCAAGGTATACAGACCGGGCTGCGGAAGATTCAATTCCAAGGCTTCGCCGGAGGGCTGGGAACCGGTAGCCACCAGCTTTCCGGCTCCGTAAAGCTCAAACTGCACCGGCAGCGGCACCGGCTCTCCCCCGGCGTTCCGGGCCTGGAGCACCACCTTCGGGGCAAGCGTTCCGGTAACGGGGGTCCATCGGCCCTCTGCCAGCACCAAATCGGCCTCCAAGATATCCTGAAGGGTGGCATCAACCCGCAAATCCTCGCCAATGTACCAGCCGGTGCCGGCCTCCAAGGTTTCGCCGGTGGCGTCCGTCACCTTCACCAAGGCATGGTAATAGCCGGTCTGAGCAGCCTCAAAAGCAAAAAGGAAACCGCCGTCGGCTCCCAGCGCCTGCTCCTCCGTATACACCTCGCTTCCATAGCGGGTAACGGCCACGCTCACACGCGCACCGCCCAGGCTGTGCCCGGAATAGCTCTTCACCACTCCCTGCACCGGCACGGAGCAGCCCGCAAGATACAGTTCCTGAGGTTTCTCAAACTGAATATCAAAGGTAGGGAGCACGAATTCGTCCACACGGAAAGAATCCGTAGCCAAATTCTCCACCACCAGGGAGAAGTAACCGCCCCTGAGGCCGTGCGGAATCACAAATCGCCCAGAAGCGGAGCCCAACTCTCCGGTCTTCAGGGAAAGCTTTTCCAAGAGGTTTCCCTCGGAGTCCTTCAAAAGCACGGAAAGGGCTTTCCCCTTGCACACTTGGAAGCCCTCGGCAGCTGTCCCTTCATACACCACCGTCTTGAACTGGAGCGTATCGCCGGGCGTATAGGCCCCGCGGTCCTTGTAAATGTGGCAATATACACGGCTTTTCTCCTTGTAAATCACATCCTTGCGGCCCAGCGAAAGACGCTCGCTGCGGCGCTCCCCGCTCACGGCCTCCAGCTCGTAATACGCCGGACCGCTCACGGCTTTCTCAAAGGCCTGCGGCAGCGGGGTGAAGCCATTCAGCCGAAGGGCCGATGAAGCCACCTCCACATCCTTCTTGAGCAGGCGGAGAGTCACTTCCTCCAAGGGCTGTCCGCTCTTGTAATCGGCCACATACACCGTGCGGCCGCCGGCCTCCTGCCTCAACGCCAGGGAAAGGGTGTACTGGCTGTATGTCTCCTGCGCCGTCAGCTCTCCGCTCACGGCTTCCAAGGTGTAGCTTCCGTCCGGCAGCCCCGGCAAGTCCACCGTCACGGTATCCTGCAGGTAGTAGCTGCGCGTCAGATTGGCCAACTGCCAGGTCTTGAGGGTTTTCTTTCCCTCCCGCAGCGTGAGGTTGGCATGGTAGAGATTTTGGAAAAGCACTTTCACGCACGTGGAATCCACTTCCAGGGAAAGGTTTTGCGCTTGCAGGTTTCCCAGCAGCCGCTCCACCCGCGTGCAGACGGCGGCCAAAGTGGCCTCTGAGTCTTTGAAAGTCTTCCGCCGCACTTCAAAACGGCGGCAGGCGGCTCCCAGGGCCTCATAGGAAGAAGACGGAGCCTTGGCCCGGTCCAGTTCCTCCTTGGTCAGGGAGAGCAGCTGGGCTTCCGGGAACAGGGCAAGCGCCTTCCCCTCATATTTATCCCGCAGGGCGGTGAGCGCCTCTTTCTTATAGGGCTGCTCCAGCTTCACATACTCCAGAATGCCGGCGGCGGGGTATCGGCCTGCCAGCACTTCCTGAAGGGCGTTATAGTCGGCCACGGCCCAGAGGACATACTCTGCGTCGGAGGCGATGAAGGGCTTCAAGGCACCCCCCAGATAATGGTCCACGCCCCGGTACAGCGCCGGATGGTGCCCGTCAAAGCCGTCCGGATGCGCATGGACATAGGCCTTGAGCGCCTCGGGCGATGCCCCGTCCCATTCCTTCATCCAGAGGAAGGTGACCAGCGGGAAATTGAAGCGGTCCACGTCGGCCTTGAGGCCCTGGAGCAGCTCCGGGCGCTTTTTCCAATCCCGACGCTGGACCGTGTAGACGTATTGCGTGGCCGCGTCGTAGAAGTCTGCGGGCAGCTTCCTCCGGGCGGCCTCCGTCTTGATTTTCGAGAGAATCTCCGCCTCCTTCTGGGGGCGGTCTGCATGATGAGCCTGCTCGTACTGAAGCCACAACTGCGTGAGCTCATGACCGTCAGGCATGGCGGCAAGATTTAAGATGCCGGCCAGAAAGGCCAGCACAGAAGATAACAGAAAGCGTCTCATAAAAGAGGTACATTTCAATAACTATGCCTCAGAATAAAGGCAGCGCTTCCGCCACCACAAAGGCACTTCCGCCAATATAGATGAGCGGGGGCACTTCCTGGGGAGGGGCCGATGCACTCCGGCTGAGCTGCGTAGAGAGCCCCTGCGCCAGCTGGGTGGCCATCTGCACGGCCTCCCGCACGCTGCCGGAGAGGTAGGAACGGGCCGGAAGCCCCTGGGCACGGCGGTACTCGTTGAAGCGCTGCAGCAGCTCCGCCGCCGGCAATGCCCGCGGCGTGGCGGGTGTCGTAAAGATATAGGTGGCATCTGCGGGCATCAGCGGCAGAATGGCGTCCAGGTCTTTGTCGGCCATGATGCCGTACACGATGATGAGGGAGGAGAACTGGCCGCTCTCCACATCCCTTTTCAGGCGGGCGAAATTGTATTCCAGCGCCTGCGCATTGTGGCCGATATCCGCCACCACGTAGGGCTGCTCGCTCAGACGCTCCCACCGGCCCCTGAGACCCGTCCGGGCGGCGGCATGGATGATGCCGTCTGTCACCGCGTCTGCGTTCTGAAGGCCCTCAAAGCGGGTTTTCAGCAGGTCAATGGCCATAAGAACGGTTCGGAGATTCTTCTCCTGGACATCGGCCGGAAGGTCCATATCGTCCAAAATGGCCTTGTGCCGGCCCCAGAGGGAGGGAAAGCTTTCGCTGGCGTAGTAAAGGGGGCAGAGCCCCTGCGCCTTTTCTGCAAAGACGGGGGCCGTTTCCGGGTCCTTCTCCCCTACCAGCGCGGGGACGTCGGCCTTGAAGATGCCGGCCTTCTCGGCGGCAATCTTTGCCCGCGTGTCTCCCAGCAGCGCCATGTGATCCAGGCCGATGGACGTGACCACGCAAAGCTCCGGCCGCTCAAGGATGTTGGTGGAATCCAGACGCCCTCCCAGCCCCGTTTCCATGACGGCCACATCCACCTTCTGGTCCAGGAACCACTTGAAGGCCAGGCCGGTGGTAATCTCGAAGAAGGAAAGGTCTTGCTCCTGCATCCAGGGCAGCCACTCCGTCAGGAAGGCCTGCACGTAGTCCTTCGGAATCATTTCTCCGCCCACTTTGATGCGCTCCCGGAAATCTGTCAGGTGCGGCGAAGTGAAGAGCCCCGCCTTGTATCCGCAGGAGCCCAGGGCCGATGCCAGCATGCTGGCCACCGAGCCCTTGCCATTGGTGCCGGCGATATGGATGGTGCGGAGCTTTTGGGACGGGCAGCCCAGCGCCTGGTCAAAAGCACGCATGTGCTCCAGGCCGGGCTTGTAGCTGCCCGGAGTGAAGCCGTTCCCCTGTACGGAGGGGAAACGCTTGAAGATTAGTCCGATAAGTTCCTCGTAGTCCATGCTTACAGCAGTTTGGCCGCCACTTCCGAAAGCTCTGAACGTTCTCCCTTGCGCAGGAACACGTGCTCAAAGAGAGCCTGCCCGCGCATCTTCTCTCCCAGGTGCGTAAGGCCGTTGCTCCACTGGTCCAGATACGGCTGGTCAATCTGGAAGATATCTCCGGTGAACACCATCTTGGTGCCTTCTCCGGAGCGGGTGATGATGGTCTTCACCTCGTGCGGCGTCAGGTTCTGGGCCTCGTCCACAATGAAGTACACTTTGCCCAGGGAACGGCCGCGAATGTAGGCCAGGGGGGAGATGAGCAGTTTCTCTTCCCGCACCATGGCATCCAGTTTCTGGGCCTGTTTGCTGCCAGGCTTGTAGCAGTGCTTGATAACCTCCAGGTTGTCCATCAGGGGCAGGATATAGGGACTCATCTTGCTTTTCTGGTCTCCGGGGAGGAAGCCGATATCCTGGCCGCCCAGCACCACCGTGGGCCGGGAGAGGATAATCTGGTCGTAGTCGTCGGCCTGCTCCAGGGCTGCCGCCAGGGCAATGAGCGTCTTGCCCGTGCCGGCGCCGCCCGTGAGGGACACCAGCGGAATCTTGGGATTGAGGCAGGCGTCCAGGGCGAATTTCTGCTCGTCGTTGCGGGGACGGATGCCGGCGGCCGCCCGGGTACGCACCAGGCCGATGACCTTGCGGGAGGCGTCGTATCGGGCACAGACCGTTTCCCCGCCGAAGAGGAACTTGTACAGCTGGTTGGGGCGGGGCTCTTTTTCGGAGACCTCCTGCCAAGGGATGCAGTTGTCCTGCCCGTAAGCCAGGCGCTGGGTGGCCTCGGAGGAGGCTTCCACCGTAATCACTTCCTGCTCCAGGCTCACCATCACCTCGTCGTCCACGCGGTCTTTGAGGTAGTCCTGGGCTTCCATGCCCACGGCCTTGGCCTTCAGGCGCAGGTTGATGTCTTTGGTGACCAGGGCCACGAAGCGCTCCGGATTATGGTCGCGCACCCACATGGCGGTGGAGAGGATGCGGTGGTCCTGGGTGTCGTCCTTGAAGAGGTCCTGGAATTTGGGGGCGAAGGGGTGGTTGGGTTCCAACTTGATGAAGCCCAGGCGTTTGCCCAGCGGGAAGCCCCGTTGGCCGTTGGGCTTGCGGTCCATCAGCTGGTTCATCTCGCGCATGAAGGCGCGGGCGTTGAAGCTGAGGGCGTCGTTGCCCTTCTTGAACTTGTCCAGTTCTTCCACCACGGCCATGGGAACCACGATGTCGTTGTCCTGGAACTGCCGGATGGCGGTGTGGTCGTGCAGGACAATATTGGTGTCTAAAACGAAAATTTTGGACATATTAGTCTTCTCCTTCCAGTGTATTAAGCAGTGATTCAAGTATTTGCGGTATTTCAATACGGGGGCGCAGGTTCACTTCTCCCTTTCCGGGAACAGGATGGCCGATGGGAAAGTACACCACATCCTGGAGGATGAACTCCGCATCCACGTAGTCGTAATCTTCGTCCGCTATCTGGACCAGCACGCCGGGCACCTCCGAGAACAGCACCCGCACGGGGAGTTCCCCGCCATAGGCCTTGGAGATTTCGGAGATGGAGACATCGGCCCCGGTTCCGCCGGCGGCCATGGCCCTCAGGGCGGTCATCAGACCGCCGTCCCCCACCGTAACGCCGGCCTTCACCACCCCGTCTTCCACCAGTTCCCGCATCACTTCGTAGCAGTCCATGAAGTAGTCGGCATCGGCCACATCGGCCGGCGTGGCGGGTGTGGCGCCCATGGCCTGGGCCAGCGTAGAGCCGCCCAAGCGGTAGTCGCAGGGGTCGAAGGGGATGTAGATGAGCCAGTCGGAGGCTTCCGGCTGGATGGAAGCGGGCACCTTGCGGCGGCGGCTCATCCGGGGATGGGCAGTGCGGTAGGAGGTATCCCGGTAAAGGTCTTCTTCCTCATTGTCCGCATCTTCCTCTTCCACTTGGGTGCCGGCCTTGAAGTTCACGGCAGGGGCGCCGGAACCCAGGCCTATCTTCTCCAATTTCACACCCAGCGCATCCACATAGTTGCAGGCGGCCTCCACGGAGTCGTAGAAAGCGGCGCCGTAGCCTATTCCCTTCAGGCTCCACTTCCAATCGGCCTTCAGGCTCAGATCGCCCAGACGGAAATGACCCGTGAACCAGAGCACGTCAATGAGCGCCTGGGCCACCTTGGAGGCGGTATAGGGCCCTGCGAAAGGGAGCGGCAATGCGCGGCGGAAGCCTTCCACCGCGACGGCGTACTTCGGGATGTCTTTCTCATCAAAGGGGAAATGGTCCGGAGAGATGTCCAGGTGTTCATCGGCCAGGGTTTCCGGAGAAATCCCCGGTTCCCGGAGGGGCTGCGAGCTGCAGTCCCGGAGCATGCGGGCGGGCGTTACAGGCATGGAAACACCGTCCAGAATGTAGCTGCTGAAGAGTAAATCTACGGCCATGCTTCAAAATTAGTGAAATTTTGGGACAAAGACAAAAAAACAGCCTCCCGCCCGGGGCGGAAGGCTGTCTCTTTTACAAAACTGCGCTTAGGCCTGCTGGATGGCAGCCTGGGCAGCGGCCAGGCGGGCGATGGGCACGCGGAACGGGCTGCAGGACACGTAGTCAATGCCGATGGTATTGAAGAACGCGATGGAGGCAGGGTCTCCGCCGTGCTCTCCGCAGATACCGCACTGCAGGCCGGGACGCTTGCTGCGGCCCTTGTCCACACCAATCTTCACCAGCTGGCCCACGGCCTTGGTGTCGATGGTCTGGAACGGGTCGGCATCCAGGATCTTGTTGCCCAGGTAGTCACCCATGAAGGTGCCGATATCGTCACGGCTGAAGCCGAAGGTCATCTGGGTAAGGTCGTTGGTACCGAAGCTGAAGAACTCCGCGGCGCGGGCCATGCGGTCGGCGGTGAGGGCGGCACGGGGAATTTCAATCATGGTACCGAACTGGTAGTCGATGAGCTGGCCGGTGTGAGCCTCTACCTGAGCCTTGATGCGGTCGCAGATGGCCTTCTGGAAGCTGAGCTCACGGGCGCTGATGGTAACCGGAATCATGATTTCCGGATGAGGGTGCAGGCCTTCCTTCTGGAGTTCGGCCGTGGCGGTGAAGATGGCACGGTACTGGGTTTCGGCGATGAGCGGGAAACTCACGTGCAGACGCACACCGCGGTGACCCATCATGGGGTTCACCTCGTGGAGGTTCTCTCCACGTTTCTCCACTTCGGCCACGGTGATACCGAGGTCCTTGGCCAGCTCCTTCTTCTTGTCCTCACCCTGAGGAACGAACTCGTGCAGCGGCGGATCCAGCAGACGGAACACCACCGGCTTGCCGTCCATGACGCGGAGGGTCTCCTTGACGGCGGCCTTCATGAAGGGCTCCAGCTCTTCCAGGGCGGCCTTACGCTCCTCGTCGGTGTCGCAGAGAATCATCTTGCGGAGCTTGCTGAGGGGCTGCTCGCTGTTGCGGCCATAGAACATGTGCTCGATACGGAACAGGCCGATACCCTGGGCGCCGAACTTGAGGGCGCGGGCGGCGTCTTCGGGCGTATCGGCATTGGTGCGGATGCCCAACTTGCGGAACTTGTCGCACATGGCCATGAATTTGGCGAAGAGCGGGTTCTCGGAAGCGTCCATGGTTTCGATGGAGCCTTCGTAAACCAGACCCTTGGCACCGTTCAGGCTCAGGAAGTCTCCTTCCTTGAACTTCTTGTCCACACCGGCGAAGGTGACGGTCTTGTCCTTGAAGTTAATCTTGAGGGCGTCGCAGCCTACGATGCAGCACTTGCCCCAACCACGGGCCACCAGGGCGGCGTGGGAAGTCATGCCGCCGCGCTCAGTGAGGATACCCACGGAGGCGTGCATGCCGTCGATGTCTTCAGGGGAGGTCTCTTCACGCACCAGGATGCACTTCTTACCGGCCTTGTTGTAGGCGATGGCGTCCTCGGAGGTGAACACGATCTGACCTACGGCACCACCCGGGGAAGCGGGCAAGCCCTGGGCCAGGACGGCGGCCTTCTTCTCGGAAGCAGGGTCCAGGATGGGGTGCAGCACCTCGTCCAGCTGGGCGGGAGATACACGCATCACGGCGGTCTTCTCGTCAATGAGGCCTTCCTCAACCATGTCTACGGCCATCTGCAGGGCGGCCAGGCCGGTGCGCTTGCCAATACGGCACTGCAGCATCCAGAGCTTGCCTTCCTGAATGGTGAATTCGATGTCCTGCATATCCTGGAAATGCTCTTCCAGGTGTTTGCGAATCTCGTCCAGTTCTTTGTAAACCTCGGGCATGGCCTTCTCCAGGGATGCCAGATTCTTGTTCTTCTCGCTCTTGGTGGCTTCGTTCAGGGGGTTGGGGGTACGGATACCGGCCACCACATCTTCACCCTGGGCGTTGATGAGCCACTCACCATAGAACTTATTGTCACCGTTGGCGGGGTTACGGGAGAAAGCCACGCCGGTGGCGGAGGTATCACCCATGTTGCCGAACACCATGGACTGTACGTTCACGGCCGTGCCCCAGTCGTCCGGAATGTGCTCGATCTGACGGTAGCGGATGGCGCGTTTGCCGTTCCAGCTCTTGAACACGCCGCCGATGGAACCCCAAAGCTGGGCCTTGGCGTCGTCCGGGAATTCTACTCCCAGCACTTCCTTGATGCGCACCTTGAAGGCTTCGGCCAGGTCTTTGAGCTGGTCGGCGGTGAGCTCGGTGTCGCTCTTGTAACCGTTGGCCTTCTTCACTTCCTCCATCATGCGGTCCAGCTGCTGGCGGATACCCTGGCCGTCGGCGGGCTCGATACCCTCGGCCTTTTCCATCACCACATCGGAGTACATCATGATGAGGCGGCGGTAGGCGTCATACACAAAGCGGGGGTTACCGGTCTTCTTGATGAGGCCGGGGATGGTGGCGGAGCAAAGACCGATATTGAGGATGGTGTCCATCATGCCGGGCATGGAGGAGCGGGCGCCGGAGCGGCAGCTCACCAGGAGCGGGTCGTTAGGATCACCAAATTTCTTACCCATGATTTTTTCAGTAGCTTCCAGGGCATCGGCCACTTCTGCGCGAAGCTCGGGGGTGTAACCACCGCCCAGGCGGTAGTACTCCGTGCAGCACTCTGTGGTGATGGTGAAACCGGCGGGAACGGGCATGCCAAGGAGGTTCATCTCGGCCAGGTTGGCGCCCTTGCCACCCAGAAGCTCTCTCATCTTGCCATCGCCTTCGGCGTGCTTTCCACCGAAACGATAGACTCTTTTTTTGCTTTCTGCCATTGTTTTTGTAGATTAGTTTATAATAATATTTAAATTAGATTCTTCACAAACGTGCAAATATACGAAGTTTTCTGCACCTTTCCAACCCGGAGTTTTTTCGTATCTTTGCAAAGTCCTAAGACAATAGCATGAAAACCATTGCTCGCACATTTTACAAGATGCCCGTGAATACCCTCTTTTTCACGGCTGTCCCCATATTCTATTTTCTCTTCGTCCTGGCCTACAAGCCCTTCGACCTGGACAAATTCCTGGCCGCCGGTCAGGGCCGATACACCCTCAACCTCATTGTCTCCAGTCTCATCGTGCTGGGGGTGATGGCGCTCTCCCGGATGCTGCTTTTCATCCTCCGGAAGCATTTGGACCTGAACTGGCCGCTCTACATCCTCTGGTGTTTCGGGGAAGCCATCCTCTGCGGTCTTTTCCTCTCCATCCCCATGGGGATAGGCTGGGCGGGCGTAAGGCCGTATTTCACGGTGATGTCCCTGTGCATCCTGTACATGACCGGCATCCTGGTGTTCCCGCTCTCCATCATCTCCATGGCCGTGCAGCTGCAGGTGCTGGACCAAAAGGCCTCGCTGGCCCCCTCCGTGGACGAAAAGAGCCTCATCCGTTTCCAGGACGAGCAAAAGCGCCTGAGGCTGGTGGTCTCTTCCGAGGCCGTCCTCTATATAGAGGCCGAAGAAAACTACGTCCATATCATCCACCTGGACGGCGGCAAGCGGAAAGATTTTGAACTCCGCTCCTCCATGCGTGCCATAGAAGAGCTCATGGAACGGCACGGGCTGGTGCGCTGCCACCGCAGCTACTTCGTGAATCCCGCCCATGTGGAGCTCCTGAAAAAGGACGAGAGCGGCTACGCCCTGGCCCATCTGGACTGCGAAGGGGCCAAAAACATTCCCGTGAGCAAAAAATATTACGACGCGCTGGTTTCCCTACTCAAGTGAGTTTGAGTTATTTACAACTTACAATCTCTAAATAAAATATTTTATTTAATTGAAATTGTAAAAAAATCTTGTTTCCTTGATAAAAATCCGTAACTTTGCACTGGGCATTGAAGCAATTCATGTCCTTTTGTTAAGTTCGTTTTATATACCTGAAACGCGCCCTTGGGGAGGGGCGCGTTTCTTTTAATGCCGGAGAGCGTTCCGTCGCAGGTCACGGATCAAGTCAAGCCTATTTGGTTAGAACCACATATTCTCCCGGGGCGAGGGAGAGGTCTGTGGGGCCTTGCACCTTCTCTCCGGTGAAATGGTTGGTATAGACCGTCTCCGGGATGTTGAAGGTAGGCGTATAGGCTTCCTTGCCGAAGTTGGCAATCACAATCACCTGATTCTCACCCTTGGTGCGGGAGAAGGCCACAATATCCTCCGGAACTTCCCACCAGGAAAGTTCTCCCCCACGCTCGCCGGCGGCCAGGGCCGCATTCTGGTGCTTCAAATCCACCAGACCCTTCCAGAAGGTGGTGTATTCATTGGGCGTCCAGTCCGTGATGGGATCCTTCTCGAAGAAGGCCAACCGGCGGTTCAGGCCAATCTCCTGGCCCGTATAGATGAGGGGCTGGGTATTCGGGAGGGTGAAGCAGAGCACGGCGCAGGCGTTGGCATAGATACCCTCGCGCTCGAACTCGGTGCCGCTCCAGGAATTCTCGTCGTGGTTGGAGGTGAAGCTGAGGCGGAAGGCTTCCTTGGGGAATTTCTCCGCATCCCGGGCCACATAATCCTTGAGGTCGGCCACCGTTTTCTGGCCCTGGGCCAGGGAATTGAGCAGGTGGTGCAGTTCCCAGGCATAGTTGGCATCGAAGGTCTCGCACGGATCGGCCAGATTCTCCCGCTCGGCTTCGGCCAGCAGGTAGATTTCCGGATAATCGGCATTCATCTTGGGGAGAATGGCCTTCCAGAATTTGGCGGGCACTTCGCCGGCGGCGTCGCAGCGGAAACCGTCCACGCCCTTCTCCAGCCAGAAGCGCATGGCCTCGTCCTGGGCCCACCAGACCTCCTCGTTCTCATAATTGAGGCTGCGGGTGTCTGTCCAGTCATACTCATAGATGGCGTTGCCCAGGGAGTCGCGCTCGTAGAAATCGGCCGGTTTTTCGCTCATCCACACATTGTCCGGGGCGGTCTGGTTGGCCACCCAGTCCAGGATAAGCTTGAAGCCCAGTTCATGGGCCTTGTCCACCAGGCTCTGGAAGTCTTCCATGGTGCCGAACTCGGGATTCACCTTCTTGTAGTCGGAGATGGCGTAATAGGAACCCAAGGTGCCCTTGCGCTCCACGGTGCCAATCTCGTACATGGGCATGAGCCAGAGCACGTCCACGCCCAGTTCCTTGAGGCGGGGCAGCTGGGCCTCCACGCCCTTGAACGTGCCTTCCGGCGAGAACTGGCGGATATTCACTTCATACACTACGCTGCCATAGGTCCACTCGGGATGCACAGGCGCCTGTTTTTTGCTGCAGCCCGTGAGCACGGCGGCCAGGGCCAGCAGGAGGAAAGAAATTCGTTTCATACTATACTTATCGTTTAAATTCTACAATCAAAGCCTCTTTGGGGCCGATGGAAAGCCCGTCCCGCAAGGTGACCTTTTCTCCCGAAACCACGTCAGTGCCCGTCACGGGAGTGCTTACGAACTCGCGGTAGTGATTCCAATCCAGGGTGCGGGGCTCCGGGTTGTTGTTCACATACACAAACACGGCGTCCGTGTCCGTGTAACGGAAGAAGGCGTAGGAATTGTCCGTGATGTTCACGGGGCCCACGTTCCTGCGTGACAGGAAGTGAAGCGTCTTCCCTTCCTGAACGGCCTTGCAGCCCTTTCTCCAGCGGAAAAGGGCCCGGGCATAGTCATGGATTTCCGAGGCCGATGCATACAGCTCCGGAGCCTGCGCCCGGCCCACGGCCGTAAAGAGATTCACCGGATCTCCCTCCCAGCCGCCGGGGAAGTCGATACGCTTGGCCCCGTCGTGGGAAGGGACGTCCTTTCGCTCCAGAAACATCATCTCGTCGCCGTAATAAAGTTGCGGGATGCCGCGGATAGTGGCCAGCAGGGCCAGGGCCAGCTTCATGCGGGCCGGGTCCTGTCCCAGCACATCGCCGGTGCGGGCGTGGTCGTGGTTGGCAAAGAAGGTGAGCATGTGCGAGAGGTCCTGATAGGCAAAATCCTGCGCCAGAACGGAGTAAATGCGGGTCATGCCCTCGTCCCAATTCACCTTGTCTTCCTGCAGGGCACGGATAAGGGCGCTCTGCAGCGGGAAATCCATGATAGACGGCAGATGGGAATTGAAGCCGTTCCTGTTGGGATTGTCCTTCTGCCAATAGGCCACCTGCGGGATGTTCATGTCCCAGCACTCGCCCACGATGTTCATCTTGGAATATTCGTCCGTCACAGCCTTGCACCACCGGCTCATGGGCTCCGGCTCGTTGTACGGATAGGTATCTACCCGGAGTCCGTCCAGACCGGCATATTCCGTCCACCAGACGGCCCACTGCTGGAAATATTTGAGCACAAAGGGATTGTCCAGGTTCATGTCCGGCATGGACGGAACAAACCAGCCGCTCTCCTGACGCTCCAGGTCCCGCTGCGAGGCATGCGGGTCCATGTACACGGAGAAGAGCGCGTTCATCTGCATGTAGGGTTCGTTCACATGGTACCAGTCCTTGAAAGGCGTGTCTTCCATCCACCAGTGGGCGGTGCCGCAGTGGTTGGTCACCACGTCCATAATCACCTTCAAACCGCGTTTGTGCGCCTCCTGGACAAAGGTTTTGTACAGGGCATTGTCTCCAAAGCGGGGGTCGATATGATAATAGTCTGCGCAGGCATAGCCGTGGTAAGACTCCCGCGGCTGGTTGTCCAGCAGCAGCGGCGTACACCAGATGGCCGTGGCGCCCAGGTCTTCAATGTAGTCCAGATGGTCCATCATGCCCTGCAGGTTGCCGCCGTGACGGGCCACGGCATCGGTCCGGTCCACCCGGTCCGGCAGCTCGGGCACCGTCCAGGGTACCAGGGAGCCGTCTTCATAGGCCTTTTCCGCCATCGGGGAGCAGGCGAAACGGTCCGGCATAATCAGGTAAACCATATCGGCCGTGGTGAAGCTTTCCCGCCGGGCGCTCCCCTCCTCCCGGGCCTGAATCAGGTAGGGATAGCGGATGGTCTTCCCCTCGCGGGAAAAGAGGAAATAATAGGTTCCCGGCCGGGCCGATGCCTCCACCTCCACGTCCACGAAGAGGAAGTTGGGGTTGTCGGCCTTATGCACCTTCTTGATGCTGAGGCCCTTTCCGGAGACGGAGACCTCACAGGCAGAAATATCCGGGCCCTGCACCATCAGCTGCAGGCCGGTTTTCATGCCCGTCCACCAGCTCAGGGGTTCCACCCGGCTAATTTCCTGCGGGGTGGCGTCGGGGTAATCGGCATTGACAGAAGTTTGTCCGCACGCGGCGGCGCAAATAACAGCAGCCATCAAAAGTGTTTTTTTCATCGCATACAGAATTATAAAACGAGTCTGGCCTTTCCAAGTCCGGGGGCGCGGACGCTCACCGTCACGGGGCCCTCTCCGGTCCGCCGCACAATGGCCGATGCCTTCCCGTGGAAAGCCGGCAGGGTGGGGCTGTAAAAAGGAATGTGGGAGGTAGGGTCTCCGGCATCCGTGGCCACCAGGACGGCCGGGCCGCTCACGCTGAAAGTGAGCGTGTCGGCCGCATCCGGCACCAGGGTGCCCCTGGCATCCAGAATATCTACATTCACATAGGTGAGTTCGGTCCCGGCATAGTCCACGGTGGCCTTCAGGCGGGAGGGCTTGGAGGCCGTCTTCACCTTGTCCCGGGCCCATTCCTGCCCGTTCCGGTAACACACCACCTCCACGGTTCCGGGCCGATAAACCACATCGTTCCACACTATCCGGTAGCCCTCTTTGGCTTTCCGGCCATAGGAAACGCCGTTCACGAAGAGTTCGGCCTCGTCTCCGCTGGTATAAACGTGTACAGGCGTCACCTGTCCTTCCCGGCCGGGCCAGGTCCAATGGGGCAGGATGTGCGCTACGGGCACCTCCGGCCGCCAGCGGCTCTGATACAACCAGTAGCGGTCTTTGGGGAAACCGGCCAAATCCATGATACCGAAGTAGGAACTGCGGGAAGGCAGCGGAACGTCGCTGATTACCTGGCCCCAGGATTCCACCATCTTGCGGTAGGCCTCTTTCTCCTCCTCCGTATGGAAGTTGGTGAACACCGAAGGGTCCATATTGAAGGGCGTGGGCTCTCCCAGATAGTCGTAACCGGTCCAGACAAACTCTCCGGCGCACTGGGGAACCACGTCCTCATACTGCCACTCATAGTCCGGCTTGGAGGCCCAGCCGGGGGCATACAGGTCGTAGGAACTCACTTGGAAGGGCGGATTCATGTCCCAGCCCTTTCCCTTCTCCTCCTCTACCGGGAAGCGGTAGTACCCGCGGGTAGAGATGCAGGAAGAAGTCTCAGAGCCCAGCACCGGCTGCCCGGGATGGGCGTCCACAAACGCCTGATACAGATGGGGTTTGTAATTGAAGCCATACACGTCGATGGTGCCCGCATAGTCCTGTGTGGCGGCCCAGGGATTGTCGTTTCCGGCCGTCGTGAGCCGGGTAGGATCCTCCCGGTGGCAAAGGTCCGTGAGCATCTGCGGAATCCACCAGCGGCTGCTGTCTCCCTGTTCTCCGCATTCGTTGCCGATACTCCAGAGAATCACGGAAGGATGGTTGCGGTCTCGGTGAATGAGGGCCGTCAAGTCTTTCTTCGCCCACTGCTCAAAGAGCTCGGCATAACCGTGGGGCTTTTTGGCGTAGGTCCAGGTGTCCGTGAGTTCGTCCATCACCAGAAAGCCCATCCGGTCGCAGAGGTCCAGGAACTCCGGTGCAGGCGGGTTGTGGCTGGTTCGGATGGCGTTGCAGCCCATCTGCCGGAGCATCTGAAGGCGGCGCACCCAGGCGTCCTCGTTCCAGACTGCTCCCAGGGCGCCCGCATCGTGATGCAGGCAAACGCCCTTGAGGAAGGTCTTTTCTCCGTTCAGGTAAAAGCCGTCGGCCTTGAAAACCGCCTCACGGATGCCAAAAGGCGTCTCATAGACATCTGTGGTGCCGTCCTGCGCCGTAACGCTGGTGCGGGCGCAATACAGGACCGGAGTGGAAGGGCTCCAAAGCTCGGGCGCCGGAATGCGGAATTCCTGATTCAGCACGCGCCCGTCATAGACCTGGCCCAGGGTTTCGGCAGAGGCCACAAGGACATCGGCCCGGAAAATTTCCGTGCGCACCTTCACCGCCTGCGGGCGGTCCGTCCGCAGTTTAAGCTCCAGGCAAACCTTGGCCTCATCACCCTCCAAGGCCGATTTCACAAAGCTGCCCCAATGGGCCACGGAGGTAGGAGCCTGGCGGGTAATCCACACGTTGCGGTAGATGCCGCCGCCGGGATACCAGCGCGAACTCTCCTCCTTGTTGTCCAGTTTCACCACAATATCGTTGTCGCCCTCCCGGAGCCAGGGATTCAGCTCCACGGCCCAGGAGGCATAGCCATAGGGCCAGCCGCCGGCTTCCTGCCCGTTCACCAGCAGTCTGGCATCGGACATGGCACCGTCAATTTCCAGACGGATGCGGCCTTTCAAATCATCGGCCGATACGGAGAGCGTCTTGCGGTACTCCGCCTTTCCCCACCAGGGAAGTTTGCCCGTTTCGCCGGGGTATTCCTGGCGGAAGGCGCCTTCCACGCCCCAGTCGTGGGGCAGGTCCAGCACGCGGGATTCTCCGTCCTTGGAGAAAAGCCAGCCCTCATTCCACAGGGTCCGGCCCAGGGGTTGCGCCTGCAGGCCCAGGGCACTCAGGCACAGCAGCAGTATCAGGGTCTTTCTCATTGGGCAAAGCAGTCCAGAATGGCGGTAGGTTTGTAATCGGCACTGAAAGCGCCCTGGTCATAGGCGTTCCAGGGGGCTGTCTGCTTCTCTCCGCTGTATTTGGAGAGTTCCTCCAGGTTTTCGTAGATGGCCGGGCGCCAGCTGCCGTTCACCTGCGGCTCCCAATAGAAGACCCCGGCGCATTTGTCTATCTTCCTTACCTCCGTCATGAAAGAGGAGAGCACGGAAGCAGCGTCGCTCTTTCCCTGTTTTACACCCACTTCGGTCACAAACACCGGCAGGCCATAGGCCGATACCAGGGCCTTGATATTCTTAATCGCGTCCTGGTTGTACTGGGCGGCACTCTTCTTGGTTTCTGCCTGGGGATAGTGCGAGAGGGCGATGGCGTCAAACTTGCCGCCTTCCGCTTTCACCTCGTCGAACCACCACTTGTTGTCTTCGTAGGCATTGTTCAGGTGGGGCATCACCACGGCATCGGCATAGACGGCCTTCACGGCATCGTAACCGGCATTGTACAGCCGGGCAAAGTGCTTGCGGCCGTCCGGGATGTTGCCGGAATCCGTCCACAGCTGACCGGCGGGCCAGAGCATGCCGTTTCGCGTCTCATTGCCCACCTGCACCCATTTCACCGTTACGCCGGCATCTTTCAGGGCCTGCAGCACATCCTTGGTGTGAGAAGCCACATGCTGGCACAGCTTGTCAAGATTGTCCTTGTCGGCCTGCCAGGCGGCGGGAATCAGCTGGCGGGAAGGGTCGGCAAAAAAGTCGCTGTAATGGAAGTCTATCATGAGGTCCATCCCAGCGGCCTTAACCTTTCCGGCCACCTTCACCACGTCTTCCTTGCCGCTCCAGCCCCCGTAAGGGTCCACCCATACGCGAAGGCGGATGGCATTGAAGCCGCAGTCTTTGAGCACGTCCAAAAGGGCAGCCTCGGTACCGTCTTTTTTCTTGAACTTTACCCCGCCCTCTTCCATCTCGGAGGCCCAGGAGATATCGGCCCCTTTCACAAAGGCCGATTCCGGCTCCGGCGTAGGAGTGGGAGTGGGAGTAGGCGTGGGTGTAGGTGTAGGCGTGGGCTCCGGCTGCACCCTGCCGCCTCCTCCGCAGGAGAAGGCAGTCAGAAGGGCAGCGAGGAAAAACAGTCTCTTCATAGTCGCAAGTTACTTAAAAATAGGCTTGTTTACAATTCAAATACGACGGACGAATTGGCGCCCAGGGTGAGGGTCTGCTCCTTGACGGAGGCCTTGCCCAACAGGCCGACGGGCTTGGCCATGCTGTCGGTCACCTTCACTTCCTTGGCGCTGCTGGCCACATTGTGAATCACCAGCAGTTTCTGGCTGCCGGAGGTCATGTACCAGGCGGCGATGGAAGTGCCGCTGAGGCCGGCCTTGGTCATGGTTCCTTCGGCCAGGGCCGGATAGGTATTCCTGAGGCGGCTCCAGGTCTTATATACGTTCAGGAGACTTCCGGCATCGGCGTCCTGGGCCTCAACGGAAATATCGGCCTTGAGCATGCCCGTGTCCACTTTGTTGTTCACTCCCTTTTTGGCGCAGTCGCTGCCGGCCCGGTCCCAGAGGATGGGGGCCCGGACATATTCGTCGCCGCCACTCTTGGTGCCATAGTAGCCCAGTTCTTCGCCCTGGTACACAAAGGGCTTGCCGGGGCCGGAAAGCAGAAGGGCGGCAGCCTGCTTTTCTTTGGCGGCGCTCTTCCCTACCCACTCGGCAAAACGGTCCTGGTCGTGGTTGGTGAGGAAGAAGGAGGTGACGGCATCGGCCCGCTGGGCCGTGTGGTCGGTCACATAATTGTTCACGGCCGTTACATATCCGCTGGCGTTCTGGTTGCCCAGCATACCGCTCACCATGCCGCCGTAATTGAATTCAAAATTGGAAATCAGGCCTTTGTAGTACTGTTTTTCCGTAGAATGGTCTTCCCAGGCCTCGCCCACCACAAAGATATTGTCGGCGTGGCCGGCTTCCCGGTATGCCTTGTTCACGGCCTGGTACCACTGGTCCAAAAAACGCTGGTTGGCTGCAAGTTGGGCCTGGTAAATCCACAGCACCGCATCCAGGCGGAAGCCGTCCACGCCCAGGTTCACCCACTTGGAGGCTGCGTCCACAGTGGCCTTGAAGGCCGGAGAGTTTTCACATTCCGTATATTTGCCGTAATTGAGGTCCGGCATGGAAGCGTCAAAACTGGCAAAATAGTAGGTGGTGCTGCCGAAGACGATGTCTTTTGCCTCGGAACTGTCCAGCGTAAACGGCTCTCCGAAGCTGATGACGGATGCCCCGGCCTTGGCGCCCCATTTGGTGCCGCCGCCCCAGGAGGTGGTGGAGGTGCGCACCAGGAAGCCCCAGGACGTGTCGATATCGGCCACCAGCTCATAGCCGCCGTCCACTTCCTTCATGGGCAGGTTGCTGCCCGTGTATATCCAGACCTTGGGATTGGAAACGGAACCCGTAGGGGCCTCCATGGTGGGATTGACGGTCACCTGGGAGGGCTTGCCGCCGCTCATGCTCAGCTTGAAATGCAGGCGTCCCTTGTATCCAATCTCCCCGTCTCCCAGGGAATGCCAGGTGCCCATGCCGGGGCCGCCTGCACCGGCATAGTTGTCAATCTTCCCGGCGGCTTCATCGGCCGAAGGATTGGTGGAAAGGACGTAGTAATCTCTGTACGGGCTGTTCGCGGGGTCGGCCTTTACGCTCTTGAACCACTCGTGAGCGGTGCCGGAATGATTCAACACAAAGTCCATGTAGATGGAGATGCCCTTGGCATGGGCGGCGTCCAGGAGGGCCTTGAAGTCCTCCTCGGTGCCGTAGAGCGGGTTCAGGGCGGCATAATCATTCACGTCATAGCCATGGTAACTGCCCGTGGGATGGGCCGGAGACAGCCACAGGGCCGTCACGCCCAGGCCGTCCAGATAGTCCAGCTTGTTCTGAATGCCCTTGATGTCTCCCACGCCGTCGCCGTCAGAGTCGGCAAAGCTGTAGATGAGCAGCTGGTAGGTGGTAGAGGAGCGCTTGGTGCCGTCAAAGGCGGCCGGAGCGGGGACGATGGCTATTTCTACTGGAGCCTCTTTCTTGGCCTGGGTCACGGACAATGTCTGGGATGCTGTTCCCATTTTGAAGGTAACCGTCCCCGTACGGGCCTCTCCGGCATTATAGGCGGCCGACACCGTCACCGTAGCATTCCCGCTTCCGGAAGAAGGTTCCAAGCTAATCCAACTGGCCGATTTCGAACTGGTCCATGCGCCGGAGGCCGTTACAGTGACAGACTCCGTCTGAGTTCCGTCAGCGCTGAAATTAAGCGACGTAGGCGTCACCGACACGGCATCTTTCACAACAGGGTCCGGATCCGTCTTTTCATTTTTTCCGCATGCCGCCAGGGCCCACGCGGCAAACACAATCCAGAAATATTTTTTCATAAATAATGATTTTTGCGCAAATTGGCAGGCGGGTGCCCGGTCAGGGGCGCCCGCCTGAATAAAACTACTTGACGGTGATGGTTTCTGCCTCAGGTGCATAAACCACATCAAAACCGGTCAGTTCTCCGGCATCAATGTTCGCCCCATTAGGAACTGCCTCAAAAGCCGTTCCCTGCTCAGCGAAAACGCCGCCCCGGTTGTTATCCCATCCGGCCCCCTTCCGGATTTTCCAAAAGCCGGAAATATTCTGGTTATAGGCTATCCAGTTCTCGCCGTCGTAGAGCATGAACACATCAGACCCCCAGTTATTGAAGTTACCGACAATGCCCCAGAAATTGGTGCTGAGTGTGAGCGTAACAGCAGCGGGATCGTAAACCACCACGTAGGTGCCTTCAGCAGCGATATTGCTGCCATTGGCCACCGCTTCAAAAGCGGTATCGGCCGCACTGAAAGCTCCACCGAAGTTCTCGTCCCAAGCGGCGTACTTGCGAATCTTGATCTCATCGCCCGCGGCAAGAGTTATCGGCAGGCTGTACCACTTGCCGTCACTGGCCAGGTTCATGGGGATGTCATAATTCCAATTGAAGCCGCTGATAGAGGCAACACGTCCCACAACGCCCCATACAAGGGTGCCGATGGTCTCGTTGTTGGCATTATAAACCACATTGAACGTACCCGTGAGGCCGATGTCACTTCCATTCGGAACCGCTTCAGCAAAAACGCCCTCCTCAGTGAGAGTACCGCCGCGGTTAACATCCCAACCGCCATTGCAGCGGATCTTCCAACCGCCTTCGGTAATCTCGACAGGGCTGGAGGTCACATAGATGCCGGGAGCCACATTTACCATATTGATGTCGGTATCCCAGTCTCCGTTTACACCAATCAGGCTCCAGGTATCCGACAGGACCGTCCCGGCCTCATAGATGGCGATGGTCTCCTTTTCGGAATCATAGTAAATATCGTATGCACCGTCGGCAGAAACAGCCATATTGGCACCGTTGTTCACTACTTCAAAGGCTTCCCCCGTAGGCACGATAGCGGTTTCATCATCGCTGACTGCTCCGCGATTGAAGGTCCATTCGTGGTCGAAACGAATCTTGAAGCCTACACCGGCCGTAAGTTCCAATCCCTTGTAAACGAAGACTTTTCCATCTTTGGTCATGTCAATGTCGGTTTCCCAGTCTCCGCCAACACCAATCAGGCTCCAAGGACCTTCGGTTGTATCTATGAACGTGCTTTCTCCGGTCTTGGTAATTTCCGCATGATAGGGAGTGGTATTAATGTAAAGGACGACATCGTAGATACCGCCATCGGCCTCAACGATGTTGGGACCATCCTGGGTCAGGTTGTCAAGGGTTCCGCCAAGGTTGATGTCCCAGGCTTCGTTCATACGGAACTTCCACTCGGTGCCTTTGATGATTTCCACCTCCTTGGCGACCCAGCAGTCCTTGTCGGCATTGTATTCCATAGGATACATGTCGGAAGCCCAGCTGTTACCCATAAAGCCGCCGATGATACCCACGGTAGTTACAGGGGTGAGTTTTAAATTAAGATTGGCCAGGTCCACAACGGCCTTATAATAGGTAACATCGGACCCCTCCAGAATATTGCCGGCATCTGCGTCAGTGATTTGGATGGTCGTGGTATTGCTTGTCTCATCCAGCTCTGGTTCGGAAGACTTCAGGAAGCCCCACTCACCATTGTCCCAGTTGGGCGCAGGAGTAAACTTGAAGCCATACTCACCGCCCAGGTTGGCAAAACCTTCATACTGGCCTTCGCCATTGCCATTGAGGACTGTCTTGGCATGACTCCACCCATTGTGGCTGCCGGGCACATAAAGCATTTCGGGGAAAGAGGTGTTAACGTACTTGATGATGAAAGGAACCTTGGAGGCATCCACAACCACCTTATACTCACCTTCTTTCTCATTGGCGATATTTCCGCCGGACAAGGTGTAGCCAGCCTCGGCGGAACCACCCAGGGACATATTCCAATTGTGGTTGAAGCGCATCTTGAACTCTCCGGCTTTCAATTCCGTCACCACGGAGAACTGCTTTTTCTCCGCATTGTATTCAAGGTCTACATCTTCACCCCAGGAGTAGTCTCCAACGGCGGCGCCAATCAGGCTCAGGGTCTCGAACTGAACCATGCTCACCGTGTTCAGTTTCTGATTAAGCTCAATGTAATACCATCCGGCAGGAACTTTGGCCTTTTCTTCTGCACCCACGTTTCCATTGACAACGGCATAGTCGCCGGAAGCGTTTTCACTCACGACCAGTTTTCCTCCAAATGCGCCTTCCGGGTCATCGGAAGGGCAGAAAAGGATTTCCGCGTCTGTGCCATCGGTCGTGGACAGGTTCACGAAACCCTGGTAGAAGCCCTTTGTCACGCTGCTTTGCGCGATGGACGTGGACGCAATATTTCCGGAGATGAGGAGCGTGGGCGCAAAGGTAGCCTTGTAAGTAGTGATGACAGCCGGATTGGAAGAAACGGAAGAGACTCCATTGGGCAGGGACTGGCAATATGCAACAACCTCAAACACAACGTAATTATCAGCCACTTCCTTGCCGCCGGCCTCCACAATGGCCTCGTTCAGCTCATCAACCGTAATCACAAGCTCCGTACCCTTGATAGGTTCTTTCGTAAGTTTCACCTTCTTGGGCGTATCGGACTCTTCGGAGTCATCTTCATCGGCCTTGGTTCCTTCTTCAAGGAACAGCGAAAGGAATACGTCATAGGTAATGGATTCGCCATACACCAGACGGGCGGGTTCCCAGGATAACACGGAAATCTCATCCAGCGGGTAGTTGGGATCCAGTTCCGTGTCTTCCATCACACTTTCCACTACGGGAGCCGCGGCGTCTCCGTTGCCATACACGCTCAGAACCACTTCCGGAGAACGATATTCCTTGTCTCCATTCACAACGGAAACATAAAAACGCAGGGTAAACACGTCGTTGTCCGGGAGACCGGAGAGTTTCTGGTACAGCAATGTCCGGAAATTCTTCTTGGCTTCTGTATAATACAGCTCTTGGGTAGTGTAGAGAGCCGCCGGAGAGGCATCGCCGTAAGCGGCATAGAGCGTATAGTCCAAACCCTCAGGAAGAAAACGGTAAGGACTCCAGGTGAAAGTCACGTCCTCGTCCATGGTGTTGTCGGTAATGAGGATATCCCCGTGTGCATAAAGTTCCGGAGCCACGGGAGCCGTTGAAAAGGCATCCTCTTCTTTCACTTTCTGGCAGGCGACAACGCCGGCGGCCAGAGCGGCAACAGCCAAAATATAAAATAACTTTTTCATAATCTTCAATTATTTTTTGGTCATTACCAGCACAATAGGGGTACGGTTGGCATAGATGGTCATTACATAGGTGCCAGCCTCGGGAATCTTGATGTTGGAAGCCGAACCGGACTGCTCCAGTTCAACGCCGCCTTTAATATCGGCGCTCTTTTCTGTTCCTCCGCCAAACTTGTAGTCCCAACTGGTCCCCAGACGTACCAGGAATTCCTTGCCGGCCTCGAAGGTCACTTCGGGGGATACCCAAATGTTATTCGCGTGGTCATAGACGAAATCTACATTCTCGCTCCAGTTAGACGGGGCGAAGTCGCCGATAAGGCTGACACTGCCCACATACTTGCGGCTGGCTTGCTTCTTGGCCTTGTTGAACTCAATCATGTTAACCTTTTCCGGAAGCTTCACGCCCCAGTTACCATCCTTATCGCCATAATCGGCGCCTTCCCAAGTTGCCGTATAACCATCACTGATACCCAGCCATTTTCCGTCCATATAGAGCTTGAGCGGACAGATATCGCTGTCTTCCATAGGGGTGAGTTCCACAATGGTACGGTACACGCCGGTACCACCCTCTTTTTCCCACACACGCCATTCGGGCTTTTCAATATTATCTCCCCAGTTATTATACAAGCCGGGAAGGAAAATCCAATCCTTGGGCGGATCAAAGGTGGTGATGGAGAAAGAGACGGGGGCCGATTTCACGGAGCCGGCATTGAGGCCCTTGAGGGCCGCCACCAGGTAAACCGAGATTTTGCTGGTCGCATTACGGGGCTGTTTGAGCGGGCCTACAGCCAGGCCGTTCAAATCCTTCTTGGTAAGGGAGAAAGAGTTGTTGGTGGTACTTCCCACCAGTGTCTCCTCTATCTTATCCTCTACCGTAGCAGTAGCATAGAGGGAGTATTCAACCTCCGCGGCAACGCCCATGTCTGCGGGCTTCCAGTGGAACACCACGTCCTCTGTCTTGTTGTTGTTCTGGTCCACAACCACATCGGAAACCGGGTAAAGCTCAGGTGCCTTGAAGGTTTCGGCGGCGGGAACCATGGTCTTCTCAAACTTGCGTTCGCAAGCGCAGAGCGCAAGCAAGGAGACGGTTGAGACAATTATATATTTGATTGCTTTCATAGTGCCTGTCTGTTAATAGCCATAGTTCTGCTCCAAGTTGCTGTTCGAGTTGATTTCGGACATGATGATAGGGAAGATGGTGCGGTAAGAAGAAAGGGAAGCCTTTCCGCTCTTTACACCCGCCTTATAGGCCCAAGGGAAGGACATGGAGGTAAAATAACCATAACGGATGAGGTCCGTTCTGCGGTGGCCTTCCATCATGAGCTCACGGGCACGTTCGTCCAGAAGGAAGTCCAGGGTGATATCATCGGGCATTTCTACACCGGCACGGTCACGAAGATCCTTAATCCACTTGATGGCCTGGGTATCCTTCACCTCTCCGCCGTTGAGCCGTGCGTCAGCCTCGGCGTAAATCAAGTACATCTCGGCCAGGCGGAAAATGGGGAAATCCATGGAGGACAGTTTATAATTGGAAACATCGGAGCCGTTCACATGACCGTCGGTATAGCGGCCGCTGAATTTCCAGCAGCGCCAGCCGGAAGAAACGGAACTCTGGTCAAAGTCTTCTTCTCCTTCATTTACAAAGAAGGCACGTTTGTCTGAACCCTCACGGTCGTAACCGAAATCGGAGCCATCCCAGTGCACATTCTTGAGTTCGAAGCGATTCACATAGTCCGGAGCCACATGATAGCCGTTCCAGTTTTCGGGCATCACCGTACCGTTCAACCCCAGCAGTTTGCCTACAAGCGCATTAGCGCCTTCGCTCATCTGGGCCGAACCCATGGTGGTGGTACCGCCCCAACTCTGGGCATGATCTTTATCATAATCAATGGCAAAGATGAACTCCTGCTCAGCGGCACCGTTGGTGGTGTTATCCTGCATGAACAGGTTCTCATATACAGGAGCCAGGGTGTATCCCATCTTGGTCACAGCTTCGGCGGCGTCCTTGGCGGCCTGCCACTGGGCCGTGCCGGTATAAACCTGGGCATTCAGATACATTTCGGCCAGCAGAGCCATCGCCGACCCCTTGGTGGGGCGGGGATAAGCCACTTCACCATAGTCGGCCAGGGCGCTGCTCTCCGCCGTGAGCTCCTTCAGTTCAGACTCCAGCCATGCGTACAAGTCGGCACGCTTAATCTGTTTGGGCAGCGTCCCGTTCTGCAGGTCGTCAATGGTAGGGAAAGGAGGATTGCCGAAGCAGTCCATCAGAATCCAGTAGAACATGGCACGGTGGAAACGGGCCTCGGCGCGATACTGAGCGATGTCGGATGCAATATTCTGCTGTCCACGGGCAGCAATCAATTCATCCGTAGTCTGGGACAGGAAGGCGTTCACCAGTGTTATACCCTTTACGCAACGGGTGTAAACGGCATCCAGGGCGTTGTTGTTACTGGCACCCCAACGACCATACTGCAGGTCGGACAGATAGTCATCGCCCCATGTGCATTTGAAGCTATCGGCAGTGAGCTCGTTCAGATTGATCCATTGGCGAAGGAGTTCGCTCTGGCCAGCATCGTCAAACTTCAAGTCTGACGCACCGGCGTCGTTCATACTCACAAAGCTGTAGTAAGCGGCGATATAGGCAAGGCCCGACGTGTAGTCTTCCAGGGTGGAATACGCCGCATCGGCCGTACTGTATTTATCACTGAGCGGCTTCTGGTCCAAATCCTTGATGCAGGAGCAGACCAGGGCGGCGGCAACAGTCACGAGGAAAAATCTTGCAATATTATTCATGATTCCCGTGATTTAGAAGTTAATGTTCAGACGAATGGTGTACAAACGGGGACGGGGAACAATGTTGGTGTCCACTCCGTCAATGGCGGTGAGCTCCGGATCCAGGCCTGTATACTTGGTAATGGTGAGGACATTCTGGACCGAAGCAGCCACACGGAGGGTCTTGAACCAGTCGTTGTTCAGCTTGAAAGTATATCCCAGGTTGATGTCGTCAATCTTGAAGAAGGAGGCGTTCTCGATCCAGAGATCGGAGTACTCTTGTTCGGTGGAGGGAGTGGCCGTCCAACCGGGGATGAGCCACAGATTGGACAGATTGTTTATGTAACCCTTATCCACGTTGTCAGTGGTGTAACCGGAAGAGGCATAACCCTTGGCCACTTTGTTGATGGCGTAGTTGCCGACGGAGCCGTGACCGTTCACGGAGAAGTCCCAGTTCTTCCAGGACAGGCGGGTATTAATGCCGAAGTACATCCAGGGAGTGGGGCTGCAACCGGTGACATAGCGGTCTGCATCAGTGATGACGCCGTCGCCGTTTCGGTCCACCAAGGCATTCTCGATAGGTGCCCCGTCCTGGTCATAGAGCTGCTCGAACATATAGAAGGTGTAGGGGGCACAGCCCAGACGGTGCAGGGAGGAATAACCCGTATTGCTGCCCATGGACGTTCCCACCGTAGTGCCCAGGAAACCAGGCTGGTTATTGGCGGTGAGTTTGGTGATGCGGGTATCCTGGAAGGTGACGTTTCCGCCGATGCTCCAGTGCCAGTCGGAAGTTTCCACGGGGACTACGTTCAAGGTGAGTTCAACACCCTTGTTAACCAGGTTTCCGACGTTCTGGATGAGAACGTTGGAAAAGTTCTGGCCCAACGCCACGGGGGCACTGTTGAGCAGGTCGAAGGTGTTGCGGTAGTACACGTCCACACCGGCAGTGATGCGGTCGCTCCACAGACCCAGGTCCAGACCGACGTTCCAGGTTTCAGTGGTCTCCCACTTGATATTCTTGTTGAAAGCCTGGGGAGCCAGCACGTTCACATTGGTACCACCCATGTTATAACGCATTTCCTGCGCGGAGGCGCGAGCATAGAGTTCCTGATAAGGATAATAGTCGCTACCGATATCCTGCTGACCGGTACGTCCCCAGCCCAGACGGAGTTTGAGGGCGCTTACGGCATCCACATTCTTGAGGAAGTTCTCATTCTTGATGTTCCAGGCGAAAGCGGCCGAAGGGAAGAAACCCCACTGATTGCCCTTGGCGAAACGGGAAGAGCCGTCAGCGCGGACCGTTGCGGTGAACAGATACTTGGAAGCGATGGAATAATTCACGCGGCCGAAGAAGGACATGAGAACATAAGCCTTGGCTTCGTTATTGGAATCCAACTGGACAAAATCCTCTGCAAGATAACGGACGGGAGCATTCAAGTACTGCTCACCATAGTAATTCACATAGTTGCGCTGCCAGGAATAACCAGCCATCACATCCAAGTTGGAATGCTTGAAATCATGATTGTAGTCGGCATAGGCTTCCAGGAGGGTGTTGATGTTGACGTTCTTGCTCTTGTAGGCCTTGTCCGGACTCTCATCCTTGGCGGCATGGTAGGTGCCCAGAATGCGGTAATTGTAATTGTTGTTGCGGGCCACGTCATAACCCAGATTCACATTGAAGCGCAAGTCTTCGAAACCATGCACGCGGTAATCCAGCTGAAGGTTACCCAAGGAACGCAGCGAGTTGTTGAAATTGACATAGTCGTCAATGTCGGAGTACGGGTTGCTGCCCGCCATGGTGTTGGGCTTACCGCTGGAATACCAGTTGAAGTATTTCCCGTCTTCTCCATAAATAGGTTTGGTGGGATCGAAAGACAGGGCCGATCCAATAGCGCTGGTGGCCGTCCAGTTGGTAGCCTGGAAAATGCCCTTGACATTGGCGTTCACGGAAAGGTGATCGTCAAAGAATTTGGGCGACAAGTTTAGGTCTAGATTATAGCGATTGTTATCACCACGCTTGACCGTAGCTTGGTCCAAATTGATGCCGGCACTGAGACGGAAGGGCACTTTATCACCTCCGATTACGCTCAAATTGTAGTCGGCGGCCGTAGCGACACGGTAAATCTCCTTCTGCCAATCCGTGTTGTATCCGCTAAGCATTCCATATTCTTTGGATTCGGCGCCATATACATTGGAAATATAGGAGCGCAGTTGGTCACCGCTCATCATGTCGATGGTACGGGTGTTCTGCTTCACGGAGAAGCTACCGCTCACGCTTACCTTGATGGCTCCCTTGGAGCCCTTCTTGGTGGTGATGATGATAACACCGTTGGAAGCGCGGGAACCGTAGATGGCGGTTGCGGAAGCATCCTTGAGCACGGAGAAACTCTCAATGTCATTGGGGTTCACCGAGGCCAGCGGGTCGCCCATTCCGGCACCACCGTCACTGGTGACGGGCACTCCGTCAATTACGATAAGAGGGTCGTTGCTGGCATTCAGGGATGCAGCGCCGCGAATACGGATGGTGCCGCCTACTCCGGGTTCGCCGGAAGCGGGCGTCACCAACAGGCCGGAGACCTTACCCATGAGGGCCTGAGACGGGGAAGTCATGGCACCCCGGTTAATGTCATCGTTCTTGATAGCCACGACCGAGCCGGTCATGTCGCTCTTCTTGACGGTACCGTAACCAATCACCACCACCTCGTCCAGGAATTCGGCATCCTCGGAGAGGGTGACGGTGGCAGGCACGGCAGAGGCCGCGAAGCTTTGGCTTGCATAGCCGATGCAGGAGATTTCCACCACTGCATTGGCACTGGAAACGGTGAGGGTGTAGTCGCCGTCGATACCGGTGGTGGTACCGTTGGTGGTGCCCTGTTCCATGACGGTTGCACCAATCACGGGACCCATGGCGTCTACTACCACACCTTTAACCTGGTATCCGCCCTGGGCGAATACGGTAGCGCAGGCTGCAAGCAGCACTGCGATTGCGGTTAAAAACCTTTTCATTAGTGTGTAGTTAATAATTGTTATTTGGTTTTGATGAATTTCACGCTTACGGCGCCCAGCACCAGGAACGCGGCCGCTATGAGCATCATGGCCGGCTGGCTGCCGCCTGCCAGGCCCAGGACGGCACCGCCCGTAGCCGCCGCCACAATCTGGGGCAGGCAGATGGTGCAGTTGAACAGGCCCAGGTAGCTTCCCATATAGGGGCTTCCCTCCAGGGCGTTGGTAAGGAGGGTGAAGGGCAGGGCCAGCATGGCCG
>Ga0310691_10001193_pt1 | contig 41464 bp, 45 predicted proteins | sample 176DNAGHGlowgp2_FD_203887 | JGI IMG/M metagenome (GOLD analysis project Ga0310691, IMG submission 203887) | Sheep rumen microbial communities from Palmerston North, Manawatu-Wanganui, New Zealand - 1766 DNA GHGlow gp2 (v2) (version 2) | ecosystem: Host-associated > Mammals > Digestive system >... | reverse complement strand
TTTTCTGGTGTCAAGCGATACCGGAATGTCATATTCCCGTTTGAGTGCTTCTATTACGGGAAGAACGGCTTCGATCTCCCGGTCAGCCTCAACAGGAGAGAAGCCCGGCCTTGTCGATTCGCCGCCGATATCAATGATGTCGGCTCCTTCCGCGATCATCTCACCCGCTCTTTTAAGCGCATTGTCGACGGAACGGTATTTTCCTCCATCCGAAAAGGAATCCTCAGTAACATTAAGGATTCCAAAGATGTAGATGTTATTATGTTTTAGATCAAACTCTCTTCCGGCTATCTGCATATCTTTTCACTCAGCCCCAAAAACCGCTTCGCCAACAATACTTTCGGCCCGGCTTTAAACTAAACTATTTAATCATATCAAAGAATCTGCGCTGGAGTGCGTTGCTGCCCTTAAATTCGCCGCGTGTGGCTATCGTAACGGTCTTGCTGCCGGGTTTCTTGACACCGCGCATGGTCATGCAGGTATGCTCGGCCTCCACCACTACCATCACTCCGCGGGGCTTAAGGTATGTATCGATCGCATCGGCGATCTGGTTGGTCATCTTTTCCTGTATCTGAAGTCGCGATGCAAACACTTCCGTTACTCTCGCAAGCTTGCTGATCCCTACAACCTCGTTGTTGGGGATATACGCTATATGCACGTGGCCAAAGAAAGGAAGCATGTGATGCTCGCACATCGAATAAAAGGTGATGTCCTTTTCAAGCACCATCTCACTGTTTTCAACCTTGAAACGCTTGGAAAGTATCTCTTCGGGATCCATATCGTAGCCCTTAAAGATCTCGTGATACATTCTCGCTATTCTGTCGGGTGTCTCCAAAAGCCCTTCGCGTTCGGGATTCTCTCCCATTCCCTCGATCAGCAGTTTTGCACCCTGTTTTAAAACATCGTCATCAAACATATTCTCTCCATTCCGGACCGGACGAAATCAAAAATCTTGCATCACTGCGTCTGTCCGCATCCGTACTAAACTCAATGCCCATATTATACCCGTATTTTACTGTTGGCAAGTGTTGTTATCTCCCCGCACTTTATCGTCTGTTGGCGAGTGCTGCGCGAACCTCGCCAAGGTACGACAATGAGCCAAAAGAAACTATAACGTCATCCCTTGAGGCCATCATAAGCGCGGTCTCTACAGCTTCGGGAATGCTGTCCGCAGCGGTAACGTTAGGATTAACTTCATAAACCGTTTTGGCAAGTTCATATGCAGGTAATGCGCGGGTCCTGTTGGGACTCGTTACCGTGATGACCTGCCATGCCAGCTCGCAGGTATTTCTTACTACTTTATCATATTCTTTGTCTTTTAGCACACCTATTATAAATATGAGCCTCTTATCCGGAAAATACGTTGCGATACTCTTTGCAAGCTGCTTTGAAGCAGGTTCGTTGTGAGCCCCGTCTATCACAAAAACCGGATCGGTAGCGATCACTTCAAACCGCCCGGGCAGGTGTGCATTATGTAAACCGTTCATAATTGCCTTATCGGAGATCTTCCATCCCAGATTTCTGAGTGCAACGGCAGATTCTATCGCACACGCGGCATTTAAGGGCTGAAACGTTCCCGCCATTCTAATACTTATGTCAACATAATTCTTATAATCAAACACTACTCCCGGCAGATCATTTGAATTAACGCCTTTATATGTTATGTCAACAATACGCTTTCCATTCACGGCCACGCACCCGCATCCCGCGGCTGCTGCGGCCTCTTCTATAACTGCGTCCGATTCAACACCTGACTTTATGTAAACTATACGAACATTTTTCTCCGCGCTGCCCCCGGCAGATGTTTTGCTGCTTGCAGATGTTTTTCCCCCGGCAGATGTTTCGCTGCCGACGCCCGCTTTTGCGGCGCTGCCCGCAAACCGTATGATCCCCGCTTTATTACGCGCGATCTCGGCAACCGTTTTCCCAAGAAAATCCGAATGATCCATACCGATCTGTGTGAACACGCACAACTCTTTGTCCGCAACCGCATTTGTGGCGTCCATAAGCCCGCCCATTCCGCATTCGATCACGGCAAAGTCACACGCTTTCTTTTTAAAATAAAGGAATGCCATGGCGGTCTCAAGTTCAAACCTCGTGAATTCGAGTCCCGTCGCCTTTATCTCTTCTACAAGCGCGATGTAGTCACGCTCGGAGATATTCCTGCCGTTTATGTTTATGATCTCCCGCTCTTCAAAGACTGCGGGCGATGAATAGTGTCCCGTTTTGTATCCGGCGGCTTTAAGGATATTTCTTATGTAACATCCCACTGACCCCTTGCCGTTGGTGCCGGCGATATGTATGATCTTAAGGTCTTTTTCGGGACTTCCGAGCGCATCAAGCAAAGCCCGGATCGCGTCAAGTCCCGGCTTTATCCCTTTGTTGTTAAGTTCGTTTAAATATTCCCTGCATTCTTTGATAGTCATGGTCGTATTTTACCATTTTTCCATTGAATTGTAATCCGGCTTATGATATCCTTTCATAAGAAATCAAAACCGAAGGTCAATTTCGGCAATCTGTTTTCTTATCTAAACCACGTCAGGAGGAGATTTATGAACGCAACAGAATGCATCAAAGGTCGCAGAAGTATCCGTACATTCACCGATGAACCCGTTTCACATGAGTTATTGGAAGAAATAGTTGAAGTTGCACGTTTTGCTCCCAGCTGGAAGAACACTCAGATCTCCAGATATGTTGCCGTTGAAGGTGCTTTAAAACAGGAAGTTGCCGACAAGTGTTTCGAAGCATGGAAGGGCAATGCCGATATGGTGGCAGCCGCTCCCATGGTTATCGCTTTAACATATGTCAAGAACCGTTCGGGATTTGAGCGTGACGGATCTTTCTCCACTTCCAAGGAAGACCGCTGGCAGAATTTCGATACAGGTATCGCTGCCGAGGCATTTTGTCTTGCGGCATACGAAAGAGGACTCGGAACCGTTATTCTCGGAATCTTCGATGAAAACAAGGCCGCCGAAGTTCTTAACATTCCCGATGATCGCGGTGTTGCCGCTTTTATCGTTATCGGTCATCCGGCTGTCAGCCCCGAAGCTCCCAAGCGTAAAGAAGTTTCGGAATTACTTACATTTTTAAGTTAACGTTAAGAGAAGGGTTTTCCCTTCTCTTTTTTTGAAATACAAATTTGTGCCCCGGCACGGAACGGAGTTAATATGAGACATTTGATGAGTCCCCTCGATCTGTCGACAGACGAACTTGAAAGACTGTTCGTACTTGCCGAAGACATCGAGAAAAACATGGACAAATACGCGCACGTCTGCGACGGCAAAAAGCTTGCCACCTGCTTTTACGAGCCTTCGACGCGCACAAGGCTTTCTTTTGAAGCCGCAATGATGAATCTGGGAGGTAACGTCTTAGGTTTCTCCGAAGCCTCAAGTTCATCGGCAGCCAAAGGCGAAAGCGTTTCCGATACCATCAGAGTCATCTCCTGCTACGCAGATATCTGCGCCATGAGACATCCCAAGGAAGGCGCACCCATGGTAGCTGCAAGCCGCTCACGCATACCTGTCATCAACGCAGGCGACGGCGGTCACCAGCACCCCACGCAGACGCTCACCGATCTTCTTACGATCAGAAGCTTAAACGGAACGCTCAACAACTTCACGATAGGCCTTTGCGGCGACCTTAAATTCGGCCGTACGGTCCACTCACTGATCCGGGCGCTCTTAAGATACGACAACATAAACTTCGTGTTCATCTCACCCGACGAGCTCAAAGTTCCCGACTACATAATCAGTTCGCTTAACGAAAAGAACGCGCCCTACAAGGAAGTCACAAAACTCGAAGATGTCATAGGCGATCTCGATATCCTCTACATGACACGAGTTCAGCGTGAGCGTTTCTTCAACGAAGAGGATTACATCCGATTAAAGGATTTCTACATACTCACCAAGCAGAAACTCGCTCTGGCTAAAGAAAACATGATGGTCCTCCATCCACTCCCCCGTGTAAACGAGATCTCGGTCGAAGTCGATGACGACCCCAGGGCTGCATACTTTAAGCAGGCTCAGTACGGTGTATATGTAAGAATGGCATTGATAATGGCGCTTTTGGGACTGGCTCCCGATGTGCTGGATAAGGAGGATTAAAGATGTTAAATGTCGGTAAGATCGAAGAAGGTTTTGTGCTCGACCACATAAAAGCCGGCGAAAGCCTTGATATATACCATAAGCTTAATCTTGATAAACTCGACTGTACGGTCGCTATAATCAAAAATGCCCGATCCAACAAGATGGGCAAGAAAGACCTTTTAAAGGTTGAATGTGACGTTGAGATGTTAGACCTTGACGTACTGGGATTCATAGACCACAGCATCACCGTCAACGTCATCAAAAACGGTGAGATAATCGAAAAGAAAGCGCTTGAACTGCCCAAAAAGATCACGAATGTCATCAAGTGCAAGAATCCCCGCTGTATCACATCGATCGAACAGGAACTGCCGCACATCTTTGTGCTGACCGATCCCGAAAAAGAGATCTACCGCTGCAAATACTGCGAAGAAAGAGCCGTGAAACATTAAAAAAAGCACCGTATAATATATACTGTTTTCGCCACGCTTGCGCTTATATCCTCGCGTAACGGGCGACGCCTTCACAGGCGTCTCACTAAGCTCGTACAGATCACTCGCTAAGTGCCGACGCTGTGGAAAGGCTCAAACAGTTACATATTATACGGTGCTTTAAATTTATTTTACTGTTTTTGTATCTATATATTTCAGCGGATCTACGCTATTGCCGGGTGTCGAGAAATAAAGCCCGGTGTCGATGTCATCCCACAGAATAAGTTCTGCGCCGGATCCGTCAGATCCTTTCTTGGACGCCCATTCCCGTGCGATATCCACCACGTGGTTGAGGGCGTCTTTATCTATGTCACTTAAGGTAACATCAGCCTCACCCGAAGTGAAATTGGTGTAATATCCTCTGGCAATGTTTAATTTAGCGCCGTCGGAAGTTAACTTAAACACCTCGGTCTTGTATGTATATACTTCCTGCTGGTAATGGAAAGTGTTAAGCATAATGTAGGTGTTATCGCCGTCTTTTACAAGGCTGCACTCCACATTGCCGGGATGAGCATAAAATGCCTCGATCCTTAATATCTCATTTTCCGTCATGCCGTCGGTAACCACGATATAAGCAGGAAAACCGCCTTTCATACAAGCCTTAAGATCACTTCCGTCGAAATCGTCCATATGTGCGACAAGAAGTTCAAGTTTGTCCTCTGTTCCGTCGCCCGTAAGATCCAAAGACCAAGAATTGATCTCGGTATATTTGAGGTTTTCGTCGGTGTCACTTAAAAAGTCTACGTTCTTTATATCAATTTCAAAGTCTTTAAGCCCGAATCTGTCCTCATCATACACTACGCGGGCCGTAAAGTTCACCTCTGTATCATAGTCGGGCACCGCCATCTCTTCGTACTGTAAGCCAAGTACCGCCGTAAGCCATACTCCGTCGGGAGCTACGGTAATGAGCTGAATGTCAGCCGGTGCAAAACCGGTACACTTTCCGTATCCGATATCGGGAACCGCAACTCCGTTAATCTGCTCCAATCCAAGAAACACTTCCATCCAGTCCTCATGAACTTCAGTATATACAAGTTGCGCGATCATATCCGCGAAATCCTCACAGCTGCTCTCAACGCACTTAACACCGTCTCCATCGGGGATGATAAACGTAACACTCTCAAATACCGTTCCGGTACCGCGCCCGAGACTGTTTTTGACAGCATATTCGAACTTTCCGTCGCCGTCATAATCGCCTTTTGCGATATCGGGCACCTCACCCATGGCAAATGCATTCTCGCAGTCGTCCGCAAAAAACGTATTGTCACCGTCAACTATTATGATATTGTTTTCTCCCCAGACCGTATAAGCACCGGAGTCTTTTCCCGCGCCCTTAACTTCACCGATGAGAAGAACTCTTCCGTTCTTGCAGGGAGTCTCACCATACAGGATTTCACTTGTAAGCCTTTCCGTAACACCTAAAAGCTTTTTACCCTCAAGCGAATGATAATCATCCGTTTCAAGCCCCGTGTCCTCTTTGGTATCGGCACCGTTATCAACAGACGTCGTATCGGTACTGTCCGTACTGTCGGTACTGTTTAAATTTTCTATTTCCGTCATAATCGATGCGATATCTTCGTCCGAACCGCACGCACAAAGCGAAAATACAAGCGAAGTCGCTAAAGTAACAACTGTTTTCTTTATGAAATTACCCATTTCTACTCTCTTGATCATCTTAATCTCCTACATCGGATCTCTCAGATTGCATATTTTATTTGGTCACAGCAGTCTCGTCGTTCTTGGTTTTCTTTTTATCTCTTTTCAAGCGACGCGGCCTGATGCCGAATTCATTTTCTTTTATATCCTCGATCGCGTCCTTGTACTCTCTCGAACTCAGTGTCGGGTTACCTTCAAAGATACCGCGTCTGTAAAAATCTTTAAAGAACTGTCTGTCCTTGCGTCTTTCGTTGTTAAAAGAAAACTTTGCCTTCAACTCGTAGAACTCTTCTTTCATGCTCTCGGGCATGGAGCCTATCGTATCTTTTAACTTAAGGAACGTCTTTTCAATGTTGTCCGAAAGAGCCGCGATCCTGTTATCGAATCCGTCGGAGAAATTCTCCATCTTCTGCTCTGTATTGTCAGACCAGTTATCAAGTGCCTCAAACGCCTTGTCTTTGGTATCTACGATACCGGTCTTAACATAATCCACCATTCCGTTCAACTTATCCTTGATACCGATAAGTTCCTGTTTGGCCTTTTCAAAAGCAATGATAAATCTGCGAAGATCGAATGCCGCCTTAAACGAAAGCGTAAGATCCACGATAAATATCGTGCCTGCGATCACCGTAACGGTCAGCAGGACCGGGTATGTGATCACATAAAGCACAAAATATTCCACGGGCTTATGCAGGATATAGTTAAGGAACAAAGTAAGCGCTCCCCAGCTTAAGCTCGTACCGAGGCATACATAACCGTTGATGTTAAACCTCAAATCCGAATAATCCCAGTATCTTACCTTAAAGATCTTCTCCATCAGATACCCGGTCACATATTCAAGTATCGTGCAGCTTATAAGCCCCGCAAAAAACACCGCAACCGGATATTTGATCACGGGCTGAGCGACCAGCAACATAAGCATAGCCCCGCAACCGTATATCGGTATTACGGGACCACGCATAAATCCGCGATTCACAAACTTTTTGTTAACAACAGATACATACGTGCTCTCTATTATCCAGCCTATAAAACAGTACAGCAGGAAAAAGAACACGAGTTGTAAAAATGTATACGGTATCATCCAAAACTCCTAGAACGAGAGCACCTCATTGGCGGGCTTTCCGCGTTTTTTGAGCGAAACGAGTTTAAGCACCGGGCCTTCGTCTTTATATCCTTCAAAATATTCCTTGTCTACTTTGCAGACCATATCGATCCAGTCGCCGTCCTTGCATCCGAGGTCTCCCGCGAACTTACAGGGAAATCCCAGGAACTGGATATCCTCGGCACAGCAGGTCATGACAGACCTTCCCGGCACGAACATCCCCTTGATAACAGGCTGCGGTATAAGACATCTTGCGGTAAAAGAAACCTCTTTGCCTACATACCTGTCCGTGTTGTCGAGTGCATCTATGTACCAGATGGGATACGTTGCATCCGTAAGATCGATATGATCTTTGGAAACATCGTAAGGGAGTTCTTCGTCAAGCGTTAAGTTTATCTCGCCCTGTGCATCTTCAAATACTATCTCAGCCTGCTGATTAAGGGCTTTAACGTTTCTTTTAAACGATGCAAGCTTATCCGTTAAACCGTCGCAACGGTTAAAGATGATAAGTTCGGACTTTCTTAAGCTCTCTGCAAGGAGTGAACGCATATTGGTGTAATACAGTTCAAAAGAAGCTGCATTGACAAGCGTTATCTGCTGCTCGAGTTTCCACAGAAAAGGCAGTTTAAACTCCTTGTAATTCCACATTCCGTTATATTCAAATATAACTCGTTCCGGTCTGTATTTTTTGTCAAGTTCGATAAGTTTGTCAGGTGTGATGTCGGAAACATCATCAACTGTGACCATTACCGTATTGGTAGCTTTAAGAAGCTTCTCGTCATACTCTTCTTCGCCTTCTTCACATACCACCAGCATTGTCACGCCTTTGGTACGAAAATAGGGCTGACCTAATGTATATGAGATAAAAGAAGTCTTACCGCTGTCCAAAAAACCGTTAATAACAAATACGGATTTCATGATCAATCTCCTTTTCTTACCGAGATCAGTTCCTTGATCTTGTCCTCTTTGAGCTCGGAACCGATAACGCATACTCTTCCGGTATACTCGGGACTGCCTTCGCGAACATTGACTTCACCGGGAACATAATCGAAATAGATCCATGTACCGTTGTCGGAAGGAAGCATGCCCTTTGCACGGAGTACAAGACCGTACTCCGCTTCGTTTTCAAGTGCCGATAAGAAGGCGTTGACCTGATCCTTGGTATAATGAGCGCCTGTCTCAAAACCGATGCTGGTGAACACTTCGTCTGCGTGGTGATGGTGGTGATGATCGTGGCATCCGCAGGTGCACTCTTCACCATGTTCATGGTCATGATCATGGTCATGGTGATGATGGTGTTCGTGCTCGTCGTCATCATCGTCATCGTCATCGTGGTGGTGATGTTCGTGTTCTTCCATGAATTCCTTCATGAGGCTTTCCTCAAGGCCCGTAACGGCTTCGAATGTCTCAAGAATGTACTGTCCGGTAAGCTCATCCCAGGGTGTTGTGATGATCTTGGCGTCTTTGTTGTGCTCTCTTAACATCTCAATGACCTTTTCAAGCTTTTCCTCGGTCATGTTCTGGGTTCTTGAAAGCACGATCGTGCCCGCATGCTCAACCTGATCGATAAAGAACTCACCAAAGTTCTTCATATAGATCCTGCACTTTGTGGCATCAACAACGACAACCGATGAGCCGGGCTCAACGCCTGCCTTTTCGGAAGCTTTGAATACCGCTCTCTGAACATCGGAAAGTTTGCCGACACCAGAGGGCTCGATAAGAACTCTGTCGGGAGTGTATTTTTCAAGCACTTCTTCAAGAGAAGTAGTGAAATCTCCCACCAAAGAACAGCATATACATCCGGAGTTCATCTCGCGGATCTCGATACCGGAATCCTTTAAGAATCCGCCGTCGACGCCGATCTCACCGAATTCGTTTTCAATAAGAACGACTTTCTGCCCTTTTAAAGCTTCACTTAAGAGTTTTTTGATGAGCGTGGTCTTGCCTGCGCCCAGGAATCCTGAAATAACATCAATCTTTGTCATATATCTCCATTCCGTGCCCGCAAATGTGTCACCGGGCCGATCCGGCCCAACATGCATTTTACGAAACACCATTTTTTACGTTTTTATACCTGCCATTTCAGGGTTGCTTTGCATTAGCGTATCCTCCGGCTTCAAGTTCTCTTAGCACTTCCGCTATGTCAGCGGCTTTTACGCATACCGCTTCGCTGTATTCGCTCCCACCCACCAGTATCGCGATGAGCCTGCCGTACATATCATACACCGGGCATCCGCTCATACCGGGAAATACATCCGCACCTACAAAAAGAAGGTTCGCGTCAAAATCACTTACATAATAATCAAGGTCCGAAACCGTACCTTTGGTGGCATTGGATCCCTGCCCTACCGCCGAACCCGACAAAAAGACTTCATCTCCCACCGCAAGCGCATTATATGCATCAACATCTACAGGCGCTTCTGAAAGCGTTGCCAGGAAATCCTCGCCAAGGTCATTTCGTTCAAATGTCATCACGCAAAGATCGGGATTATCGGATCTGTAGATCACATCCGCAAACCCGATGACATTGTTATACATCGTTATGATGCCTTTATCAAATCCGTCCATAAGATGTCCGGCCGTTAAAAGCACAACCTTGTTATCGGTAATGGCCGTTATGACTCCGCTCGCGTGCTTTTCGCCTGCCGTGACCATTACTCCCGAATATCTCGCGGCTTCGATCAGTTCTTCATCGGTCTTTAACACCGGTTCCGAACTTGCCGTACCGTTCTTACCCGCATCGCCGGTCTTATCTCTATTCACGCAAATAAGCCATACCGACAGGAGCACTGCCGTCACGGCGATTATAATGATCAGTACTATTCTCTTATTCATGCCTCTTTCACTATACGGAAAAAGCAAAGTGCCTTTCCATAAAAAATACGAGCCGAACTGTAAGCCGGGTTATGTATTGGATGATCATCTGTCTAGGACCGATGTTACCACCGGCCTCAAGCGACCTACCTGACAACAGACCGGGCCGGCCTATGGTTGTCCACCTTTCGGAGTTTGGTCTTGCTTCGGATGGGGTTTACATGGCTACCGATGTTACCACCGGCACGGTAGTCTCTTACACTGCCTTTTCACCCTTACCCCGCGCGTGGCTATACCACGCGGGAGGCGGTATATCTCTGTTGCACTGGCCTGGGAGTCACCTCCACCGGACGTTATCCGGCATCCTGCCCTGTGAAGCCCGGACTTTCCTCACCTGCCTTACGGCAGCCGCGATCATCTGTCCGACTCGTGATTGTTCTTTTTTATACAGGGAAGAAAGAACCGCCTATGAATTCCCTGCAAAGCGATACATTTGGAACGATCTTCGGATCGAGAGCCACAAAGTACTCAAGGAACTTAAGAAGCCTCTTGGCCTCAAAGTATTCCGGAGCATCCTTGGGTATCTGGAACAGAAGGGGTTCCGCATATGTCTTAAATGCGGCAAGTTCGTATAAAAGGATCGAGTTGAACATTACGTCCGCATTTTCCTGGAAGGGGAAGATGTTGTTTTCCTCTCCTCTTCTTACGCTCGGCCACATCTTGATGGTGTTCTGAGCACTTGTGCCTCTGGTACGCGCATCTCTTACCATACGTCTGAAAAGTCTTCCGTCGGTGGTGGGGATACGGTTGTGCTCATCAATATTGATGCTTGTTAAAGCACTTATATAGATCTTATATTTGCTGTCTCCGGGAAGCTGCTCGCTTAACTTGTCGTTAAGTCCGTGGATACCCTCGATAACCAGGATATCGTCCGCTTCAAGCTGGAGATAATCGCCTTTGTACTCTCTTAAGCCGGTCTTAAAGTTAAAGCGGGGAAGTTCTACGAGCTCGCCTCTTAAAAGTGCGCTCATGTCTTCGTTGAACTTCTCGATATCTATAGCCTCGAGACACTCAAAGTCGTAATTTCCGTCTTTATCCTTGGGTGTGTCCTCGCGGTTTACATAATAATCATCGCATGCTATCGGATGAGGCTTAAGACCGTAAGTTCTTAACTGTATCGAAAGCCTGTGAGAGAATGATGTCTTACCCGAAGATGAAGGGCCTGCGATCATTACAAACTTAACGCTTCCGCGATCGACTATGTCTCTTGCTATCTCACTTATCCTGCGTTCCTGAAGTGCTTCCTGAACAAGGATAAGGTCGTTTATACGCCCTTCAGAGATCGCATCGTTGAGTTCTCCTACGGTGCTTACACACAGCTTCTCACCAAGTTCCGAAGAATCCTTGAGCGTCTTAAAGAGATTCTTGCGCTCGTCAAAAGGCTTTGCAACCGTCGGCTCTTTGGTAGTGGGAAGTACAAGCATCATGCCCTCATCATACGGAATAAGGTCGAAGTATTTGACATATCCCGTGGAAGGAAGCATATATCCGTAGTAATAATCGATATAATCACCGAGTTTATATATATTTACCGATGAAGATCTGCGGTATTTAAACAGGCTCACCTTATCGTTAAATCCTCGCTCGGCAAAAAGTTTAATGGCGCTGTCGGTCGAGATGCTTTCTTTTTCGTAAGGAAGGTCCTCCGCTACGAGTTCCTGCATCCTGGCTTTAACACGTGAGATCACGCCGGCGGTAAGTTCCGATTTACCTTTAAACGTACAGTAATAGCCGTTTGCTATCACAAACTCCACCTTGATCCTGTCGATGCTCTCGCGTCCCAGTACGTCGTCAAAAGCTTTGAGCATCATCATGATGGCGCTTCTGCAATACGTCTTGTGACCGGTCGCATCACCGTAAGTGATGAGTTCAACTTCCGCGTCCTGAGAGACTTTCTTGAAGAGTTCACGGATCTTTCCGTTTTCAATAACGAGCGCTATTGTATCGTCGTAGTCCTTCTGTAAGGGCTTAACGATCTCTTCGAAAGTGGTTCCCGCAGGGTATTCGTGTGATTCGTTGTTGATTGTGATCAGTGCCATAGTCCCTCCAATAATCTTTTATTTTCCCGTCATCTCAGACAGGACTTTTTTAAGATCTTTGATCTTTTCGGGCAGATCGCTTTTCGACGAACTGCTCATATTTTTTAGATAACCCTCACAAGTCTCAATGCTTCTCTTTATATATTCAATGTAAAGCGGATCGCGTGATGCGATCAGATACTTTGAATACTTATCGTAAAGATCCGTAAGCTCACCGTCGTCTTCGTTCTTTCCCGGACGGACATCCATTACGTAATAATATTTTCCCGCATCCTCAAGAAACTTCTCGCTTGCTATGTGAAAACCGATATCACGTACCAAAGCCCTCACTAAGAAAAGTTCGGACTGGGGCTGAAGAACAAGCTGTTTTAATGATCTTACCACATCGGAATTACCCGATAATATACGACACGTAAGTGCTCCGCCCATACCTGCGATGACCGCTGTATCGGCACCGTCTTCGACGCTTATGTTATGTAAACCGTCGGACAGTCTTGTTTCGATCACATCCGCCAGTCCCGCCGCAGCGATGTTTGCGCGTGCCGCATTAAGAGGCCCTTCGTTTATATCGGTGCAAAGGGCGTTCCCTGCGATACCGCGGCTTACGAGCGCAACGGCCGTATATCCGTGGTCGCACCCCACATCGAGGCATTTCTCACATCTGATGACCGTTCCGACAACTGCTTCAAGCCTTCCCGAAAGATCGTTTCCCGATGTTTTCATCAGTCGAGATAATCCTTTAACTTCTTGGATCTTGAGGGATGACGGAGTTTTCTTAACGCCTTGGCCTCGATCTGTCTGATACGTTCACGCGTTACGTTGAACTCTTTACCTACTTCTTCGAGTGTCCTTGCGCGTCCGTCGTCAAGACCGAAACGAAGTCTTAAAACCTTCTGTTCACGGTCCGTAAGTGTCTCAAGCACCTCGTTTAACTGTTCTTTTAACAGGGTAAAAGCAGCTGCGTCGGCGGGAACGGGTACATTGTCGTCCTGTATGAAGTCACCCAGGTGGCTATCTTCTTCCTCACCGATTGGAGTTTCAAGCGAAACGGGCTCCTGGGATATCTTCATGATCTCGCGTACACGTTCTGCGGGCATGCTCATCTCCGCAGCGATCTCTTCGGGGGTAGGTTCACGCCCGAGTTCCTGGAGCAACTGTCTTGAAACTCTGATAAGTTTGTTGATGGTCTCAACCATATGTACCGGAATACGGATCGTACGTGCCTGGTCGGCTATCGCACGTGTGATGGCCTGACGGATCCACCATGTTGCATATGTCGAGAACTTATAACCCTTGGTATAGTCAAACTTTTCAACCGCTTTGATAAGACCTAAGTTACCTTCCTGGATAAGATCCAGAAACAGCATACCACGTCCCACATAACGTTTTGCTATACTTACAACAAGTCTTAAGTTGGCTTCCGCAAGTTTCTTTTTGGCCTCTTCGTCGCCTTCTTCCATCTTCTTGGCGAGTTCGATCTCTTCGTCGGCACTTAAGAGTTGAACTTTACCGATCTCTTTTAAGTACATACGTACGGGATCTTCGATACCGACACCTTCGGGAACCGAAAGGTCGATATTTTCCATATCGATCTCTTCATCGTCGTCATCGATCATGATCTCTTCGTCATCGATGATATCAAGCTCTTCTTCCTGCAGGGAAACACTTATACCGTTTGATTCAAGCGTTTCCATCACTCTGTCTTTCTGTTCGTCATCAAGCTGCAGATCCGCAAAGAAATCGAGAATATCGGCATAATCCACAAGATTCTTTTTCTTGCGGGCATAGGCGAGAAAGTCTTTTAATTTCTCGTCCACTTTGGCCTGCATATTCTCTTCGGCCTGCTGTGCTTTTAAATTTTCGTCCATTATCCCTTAACCCTCCTGTCAGTCAAGCTTAAATGTAATTTTGGAAAGCTGTTCGAGTTCTTTTCTCATATTGAGTAAAGCCGCCACGTCTTCAACCGACTGGTCGGGCTTCGATGCCATTCTGTCACAGCTGTTTTTGCGTATTTTGTACACTATATCGTGAAGCGCGTGAGCCTTGGCCGCGGGATCGTTAATCTCCTCGAGCTTTGTGTTGAACACTTCCGCGCACACTTTCTGTTCTTCTTCATCTTCGAAACGGCTTACATATGCGCCCGGACTCGCGCCTCCGCTTTCGATATCGTTAAAGAGCCATCCGGCGATCTTTACATATACGGGATCGGTGAAATCGGATAAACCTATGTAATCCTTAATAACTCCGTAAACCTCGGGCTGTTCACACAGCCATGTCAAAAGAACGCGCTGACTCACAAGGCTTGAATCGTCTCTGCCCTTTCCCGAAAAGTCGGTGGACTTTGGCTTTACGATCGGTTTAAACTCTCCGCCGTTTCGCGATGCAAGCGACACTACCTGCTTTTTGAGCGTTTCGTACGAGATCTCATATTTTGATGCGGTAGCTTTGATGTAATTGTCCCGCTCGATCTCGTCTTCAAACTCCATAAGCTTCTCGGTCGCCCGCCTTATAAAGCGTGTCCGCCCGTCCGGATCTTTAAGATCGAAGTCACGCTCCGCCATCCTGAGTTCAAAGAAAAATGCATTTTCGGCGTTTTCTATACGTTTTGCGAACTCTTCCGGTCCGAGCGCCGGGTCTTTTAAGAACTCATCGGCATCCTTGTGAGGACTTAGGTTGATGATCTTAACGCTTAAACCGTTGTCCCGCAGTATCCCTATCGTTCTTAATGCCGCCGTGATACCCGCTCCGTCCGTATCGGGAGCAAGATATATGTTCTGCGAATACTTTTTAAGTATGTTTGCCTGATTAGATGTAAATGCGGTACCAAGCGCCGCCACGGCTTCTTTGAATCCCGCCTGATGCATCGCGATGACATCCATATAGCCCTCGCACAGGATGAACCTGTCTTTACGCGATGTTCTGGCAAAATTAAGACCGTAGAGGTTTCTGCCCTTGTCAAACACCATGGTTTCCGCGGTGTTAACGTACTTGGGCTTCGCATCGCTCATAACACGGCCGCCGAATCCGATGACTCTGTTATGTATATCCTGTATCGGAAACATCACACGGTTCCAGAACCTGTCGGTCATTCCGCGCTTTTCGTCAAAAGCGGCAAGCCCCGCTTCCCTCATGATATCATCGGAAAAGCCCTTGCCTCTTAAGTATTTCACGAGGTCGTCGCTTGTCATCAAAGAAAACCCGAGTCCAAAGGAATTCATGGTCTCATCCGTAAGCTGACGGCTTTTAAAATAGTCCATTCCGACCTGTCCCCTGGGACTTCTTAGGTTATAGTAAAAATACTTGGCCGCTTCCATATTGGCGGTAAGTATCTGAAGGCGTTTCTCTTCGCGTTCTTTTTGCTCTTTGGAATATTCGGCTTCCGGAAGCTTGATGCCCGCGCGGTCCGCAAGATACTTTACGGCTTCCTGGAACGAATAATTCTCATATTTCATAACGAAGGAAATTACATTTCCTCCCGCCCCGCAACCGAAACAGTAGAATATCTGCTTGGTGGGTGACACGGAAAAAGAAGGCGATTTTTCATTGTGGAACGGGCAGAGTCCGAAATAGGACGAACCCTTGCGGGTAAGCTTTACGGAACTTCCTATAACATCCACTATATCGTTTCTTGTTCTAACCTCTTCAATAATTTCCTCAGGATATCTCATTTATTACCCCATCCAAACCTTTGGAATGAAAATGTCTTCGTATACCGATATCGCATATCTGTCGGTCATGGCACCGACATGGTCGCACACGAGCTGTTCTTTGGGATCGCCCTTGTCGACTCTTGCCTTTAGATCCGCAGGCAGTGCGTCAAAATGCTTTAAGTAGTACTCATAGAGCGTTTCCATGAGCGTCTCGGCCTTCTGCTCTTCGGCCTTGGCTATATTGTTCTGGTAAACGTGTTCAAACATGAACTGTCTGATATCGCTCATCGCTTTCTCAACGGGCTTGCTCATCATTACGTCATCCCGTCCGATGCTTGACATTACAATGTCATGTATGAAATGATCGAGCCTTTCGCCGCATGTATAACCGATCACGTCACCGATGCTTCTGGGCACATCGCTTTCTTTTAATATACCCGCGCGCATGGCGTCGTCCATATCGTGGTGGATATAAGCGATCTTGTCGGACAATCTCACGACTTTCCCCTCAAGTGTCGAAGGCATGCCGGTCGTCTGATGATTGAGTATCCCATCGCGAACCTCGAAGGTAAGGTTAAGGCCCTGGCCGTTTTTTTCAAGCACGTCAACGGTCCTTACGCTTTGCTTGGCGTGATCGAAACCGTAAGGGCACACTCTGTTAAGCGCGCGCTCTCCGGCATGACCAAACGGCGTATGGCCAAGATCGTGACCGAGTGCGATCGCCTCTACAAGCTCTTCGTTTAACTGAAGCGCTTTTGCAAGTGTTCGTGCATTCTGGGAAACTTCAAGTGTATGTGTAAGACGTGTCCTGTAATGATCTCCTTCGGGAGAAAGAAACACCTGTGTTTTATCCTTTAACCTTCTGAAAGCCTTACTGTGAATGATGCGGTCCCTGTCTCTTTGGAAGACGGGCCTTATGTCACAGGGCTCTTCGTCTCTGAGGCGGCCTTTTGATTCTTCGCTTAATTTTGCATAGGGACTCAAAAAATCTCTTTCCCAGGCTTCAAGACTTTCACGTATAAGCATATGCCACCCCTCGATTCTCAATGATTGCCGCTAAAAACGCTGCTAATTAAGTATATTCTGTACCGACTTTAAAATTCCTTTTTATTTTTTCGTGAAATTTACTGCGTCGATGAACCTGCGGAAATGCCGGCTGCGGACAATACGTCGCTGGTGCGCTGCCATACCGATAACATAAGCGAATAACCTTCCGTACTGCTGGCAAGTACTGCCACAAGATTGTCGCTTCTAAGGTTCTGGACAACATATTCATCGGACTCCGTGGGGATCACAGCGCCTTTTCCGAGCGTCGCGTCCATCGCTCCCGAAAATACCACATCGGGAAAAGCGGATGTTCTGATGGCGATATCGATGTTTCCGCTTGCGAGGTTGTTGTCCCAGTTTCCTTTATAAGAAGTATATGTGTACTTTTCTCCGTCTGAATCCTTGAAATACTTGCTGCCGGCTCCGTTGGCAACATCATCTCTGAATTTCCCGGCAAACATTACAAACGAATCTTCTCCCGTCCGGGTAAAAAGAACGCCGTTGCCTTCCCTTAAGCCGTCTTTAAAATCACCGACATAGATCGAATAGCCTATGTAAGTGTTTCCTTCTTCGTCGGTCTTTTCACCGCCGAAGGTATAGATTCCGGCGCCGGTTCCCGAACCTTCGTTGTAGTTTTCGGAAGGGATATAAATGTAACTGTCGGCCGCCTTGGTATTAACAAGCTGTGTTGCCTCATCGGAGCCGTCTACAGCCATGATCTTTGAAAAATCAAAGGCTAAAAAGTCGGGTTCGGTTCCTGCGGTAAGCCCGGCAACGTAATCCTTTAACGCTTCGTAGGCCTGACCAAGCACCTTTTTCTTAAGTTCATAACTGCCCTTTTCTTTGGAGAGGTCTGCTATGAGCGCTTTGTCGTCTATATCGAGTTTTCCCGAAAGTCTGTTTAAAAGTTCGACCGCTTTGTCAAATTCGCCGGTATTTCTAAGATATGCCACTCTTTCGGATGCACATTCCGTCAAGATCCTTGCTATATCGGTATTGCCTGCGGTTAAGTTGTAGCCGCGTTCAAGAGAATTGATGCGCATGTCGGGATCGTCTGCGTATACTTCGTTTTCATGAAGCACATATTCGGTGATCACCTGTTTATCGCCTTCCAAAACTTCGGGCGTAAGACCTTCAAATACAGTAAGGCCGTTTTCAAAGGTTTCTTTGACATCCTCGGCGCCCACCGCCTGCTTGGCAACAAGTTTTCCGAGATAGCACTCGGTTGATTCGGGATATATGGAGAGAGCCTTGTCATATTTAGCTATCGCGCCTGTAAAATCGGACTTTGCAAACAGCGTCTCAGCCTTTAAATAGTTTCTCTCAAAACGCCTCTTTGGTGTATTTAAAAGGATCAGGAACAATATTCCCACAACTATCAAAAGACCGCCGAGTATATAGCCGGAAATCCTTATCACGGGAGCAAATTTTTCACGAAGCTCGGCGTTTACCTTCTTAAGCCTTTCACGACGGGCCGCATCTCTTCTTTTCTTGAGTTCGTCCTCGTCTTCTTCGTAGAGCTCTTCTTCAACAAAAACCTCGACAAGCTCGGTCTTTATCTTCTCTTCCGCCTCACGCTCTTCGCGCTTTTTGCTTTCCTGTTCCTCTTTACGCTTATTTTCTTCTTTTTTTATCTCACCCATAACACCGGTGACATTCTTTTTTTTTGACATTACTTGCATCCTCTTTAGGAGCTTAACAATACACAACGAATAGTTATTATAACATATATAGGCGCCGGAAGCGAAGCGGAGAATTTGAATCCACTGGATTTTAACTCTTTCCTGCATGCAGGAGATGGGGCGCCGGGCTCCAGTGGAGCCCGTTAGGCGCCGACCGAGTCGAAGACGAGAATTTGAATCCACTGGATTCAAATTCTTTCCTGCATGTAAAAAGGGGCATCTTCTGATGCCCCTCTTTACATGCAGGAGATGGGATTTGAACCCACACGATATTGCTACCACTGGCACCTGAAGCCAGCGCGTCTGCCGTTCCGCCACTCCTGCGCACGAACCTTATTGTATCCAAAGAACCATGACTTGTCAATAAAATCGACAGTCGACATCGGGCGATATTCGTAATATAATCTCATTTATGAATCTAAACATTAATATAAGACTGTTCAAAAAAGAATATAAGCTCATCGATGTGCTGGCGGTCTGCGCGATCCTGTTGTTCGGTATCGTGATAAGGGTAAGCCTCTATTCTTATATTTCAACCGATTACACCGAATTTCTGGAAAAATGGTGCGATGTCTTAAGGCGCCTCGGATTTAAACTGCTCGGAGACGGATGGTACAACTATACACCTATCTATATGTATATCCTCTTCATCATCTCCAAGCTTCCGGTATACGATCTTTATGCCATCAAGACCGTATCGGTAATATTTGATATATGCGTATCGTATGCTGCGGCCCGTGCAACTTACAAAATGCGTACGACCATAAACCCCATTATCGTGTTCGGCACAGTCTTTTTAATGCCCACCGTCATCGCAAACTCCGCGATGTGGGGACAGTGCGATTCAATATACGTTTTCTTTATCGTGCTCAGTTTCCTGTATCTGTTAAAAGAAAACTCCTTTAAGGGCATGCTGTTTTTCTCTATAGCGTTTGCACTTAAACTTCAGTCAGTTTTCTTTTTACCCATACTGGTACTTTTGTTCTTCCTTAAAAAAATAAAGTTTTGGGAGTTTTTCCTGATACCTGCGACCTATATAGTATCCACGATACCCGTTATGATCGCGGGGCGGTCGTTTAAGGATTGTCTGTTCATCTATCTTGAACAGGCAAGGGGCAAGACCGACAGATTATCCGTAAATTTCCCGAATATCTACTATCTCTTAATGAACGATGCATATATAGACCTTTATAAAACAGCGGGCGTTATCTTTACGATGTGCGTTCTTTTGGTGCTGCTTTACTACGTTCTTAAAAAGAGTTATGAGAACGGATGGAATAACGATCTGTTACTTCAGACTACACTCTTAACGGGGGCGATCATCATGTTCCTGTTACCCGGAGTGCATGAAAGATACGGATATATGGTTGATATCTTTGCGATAATCTATGCCTTTACCAGACCTAAAAAGTTCTACGTTCCGATGCTAAGGATATTCATTTCCTTCATCGCATACCAGACCTATTTCGTAAACGGTGATTATTTCCCGTTCGAATGGCTGGCGCTTATACAGATATTCTTAATCTACGACGGATTTATGACGCTTCAAAAATCGTTAAACACCGGCGAAGCAGCATAGCAAATCAAAAACGGCCGATCCCGGCCGTTTTATTTTTCCCATCCTATTTTGATCCGGGGTAACTGATCTCGTCGCCCCATTTCATGACTTCATCTGCAAAGCCGCCCGTTTCCATGAGTCCTTCCGACCACAGAAATGCGCGGTCTTTTTCATTTAATTCGGAAAGTTTCATAAACAATACATCTTTGATTATCTGTTCGTCGGGAGAAAGTTCCGGATCGAAGCCGACTGTCGGCTCCTTACCGTCTGTGATCTTACATTCGAAAGAATATTTAACGCTCCTGCCGGTGCGATATGTTACATTGATGGGCCTTATGACCTCAACGTCGATGTTGCACTCTTCTTTGAGTTCTCTTACCACCGCCTGCTCGGGTGTTTCGCCGGGTTCTATGTTGCCTCCGGGAAGTGTGTAGAATGTCCGGCCGTCCAGCACAGTCTTTTCCATGAGAATGGCATCATCTCTTAATACGATAGCTACACATTTTCCGAGACCGTTTGTCATAAAGACACCTCCACAAATTCAGTGAAATAAACTATACAGATCGACGTGGTTCATTTGATCGTTTTCAAATATTTTATCCCCTGTGGATAATAAAAACAATACAAAAAAGACATTTGATAGCGTAAATCAAATGTAGGAATTAATAAACAGAGTTGCCCAAGATCCGGTTAATATCTGAAATACCCATCTATTATATTCCATCGCTTCAAAAAGTGGAACCGCAACATATGGTTGCATATTTATCCTTGCTCGGGCTTAGCTATCCTTTTAATCTGCCTGTACCGGATCGTCAAGGCCGTAGCCGCGTAGCGGTGCTTTGCAGCCTTGACCATTCGGCACGGCAGATTCATTATTAATCAAGCCCAAGCAAGGATGATCAGGCGCTTTAGCGCCCTTTTTCAAGAGCATCGGCGCAAGCCGATGGTTTCCTTTTTTATAATCCCCAAATATGATGCCTTATCGCTGCGATCTTCTTTATTTGCGGATAGGGGATACTGTATGTTGGGATATCTGCCATGTTTCCCAGCCGTTTTCTGTTAGCATTCTCCATGCGTATCATGTCGGTTGCTGTATAGATCACTTCCTCAGCACCGGCAGCCATGGGCAGTTCTCTTTGCTGGAATCTGACTAATTCAAGCATGTCTCCGCCATTTTTCCAATATATCCGAAGCCGCGCCATTTTATCTGCACCGACTTTGCTCCATCCCAATGGTCTTGAACTCATTCTGTCCGAGTAAACATGGCTCACATGACCTTCGGCACTACACTTTATTTTCTTGTCTTTGCTTCCCATCGAAAGCATTATTCCGGACCAGTTACCAAGAATGTAATTCTTTGAACGCTCGACCGCTTTTTGTTTGCTTTCTTCCTCTGTACACATCAGGATCTTGTCAAACACCGCCTCAGCCATCCACTTTTTCTTCTTGTGTATCGCTCTGTATATCTCTGAGATCGCATCCTGTTTGGAATCCTTCAGGTGTGACGTCGCTGCAATGATGTATTCATACATATGGTACTTATCAAGTACGAACTTTGCCTTTGCTATCCTGGTTGCACCGGCTTTTATCCATGGCGCCCCATCACCGTTGATATATATCTTTTCGATAGAATCAACATCGTATGCGGACTCGATGTATTTATATACTTCGTCCCATATCCGTTTTGTTCCGTCAGGACCATCATATATGCCGCCGAAATACTTGATGTTCATCAGTTTTGGACGTCCGTCCTCTTCTGTATCAATACCATCATAAACATAGGCTATATAGGGCATCACGGTATTCCTTCGGGGCTTCTTTATATCGCCCTTCTTTTCAAAGTACTGCAGTGCTACATGATCCTCATCAGCATCTATATAAAGTTCTTTTACTTTCTTTTTATCTTTGACCGTATCTATTATCTCGGGAAATTCCAGGGCATGGATCTTATTCATTACTGTCTGCTTGGTCACATAACCTTCGTCTATGCAGGCATTATTCCCGCCTTTTCTGTAGCAACTCTCAACAGCTTCTTCAAGTATTCTTGAAAGTGCATCTTCCGTGATCAGTTCGCGCTTTTCAAATCCCAGCAGTTCGTCTGCAAGGTACGATCTGACTCCGGTTTCTTTGTTTATAAACAGTGTCCTGCTGTAAGTTATATCTCCTAGGCTGGTTGTCCGGGTTATTTCGTCTTCCCTGACGATATACCATCCTTGTCTCAGTTCTTTTCGCTTCCTCAGGAGTTCATCGTATGATTCCCATTCTTCCTTGATGATATCGCATCCAAGTTTAAGAACTACATCCTTAACACCGCTTATCATCTCTGCCTGTTTGCTGAAGTCATTGGAATAATCCACAAAGATATCTGTTAATCTTTTTACCCCATTCTCCTGAAACTGTTGTATACTTTTAATCATGAAAGCACCCTCCTTTGGATTATGTCTTGTCAACTAAATCCTAACACAAGGATCCGGTGCTTTCTCTATATTTATTTTTCCTACAAACTTTTTACCCTACGTCACCTTTTTTTAATTCCTAATCTTCACCCACAAGATGCACCGTCTTGTAGTCATGTCCCACTGCCGGCAAGAACTTTTCGATCACGTCCGCCGTCCGCAGTTTAAGACTCGATGTATTCACGCACGGATGGCACCCGAGATACTCGTCCTTTAGCACATCCTCGTCGATCAGAAGCTGCACCGCATGGTCTTTATCGTTCATAAGCCCCATGATACTTACCGACCCGGGCTCGATATCCAGGTATTTAAGCATGTCTTCGGGCTCCGCAAAAGAAAGTCTTGCCGAATTGATCTGCGCTGAGAGCTCCTTGGTCTTAAACTTCTTGTCCCCTGGCATCATCAAAAGGTAAAACGCGGTCTTTTGCCGGTTACAAAGAAAAAGATTCTTGCATATGATCACGCCAAGCACCGCGTCGATCGCGTTACACGCCTCCATCGTATCGGCCCTTCCGTGATCCGTTCTTTTGTATTCGATACCGAGCGAATCAAGCATATCGTATGTACGCATCTCGCGCGGCAGCCTGTCACCGGCATCAGCCGGTCTTCCGTTTAATAACTCCATGTCCTAAACTCCATGTTTATATCGCGGATCTCCCGCTGCTCTTTTGTAGTGTCTTTTATCAAAATCGATCCCATCACTCGACCCTTCCTATCTCGGTATAGATCATCCCGTTTTTGCCCCGTTCGGAGCGCATGAGCGACACATGGCCCGCCCACACATTTTCAAGGCTGAATTGCGGCCACTCTCTTTCGCAGTCAAAAGAAACCTTCCTGATCAGCGTTATGTGCGCCATAAATTTCTTTTTGTCAAAAGGGATCCCGGCATCCGCCAGCGCCCTTCTTAGCCTCCGCACATAACCTTCAAGCCCAGGATTATCAAAGATCCTTACAAACGCCATATCCCTAAAGAGCTGCAGGCGTTCAAACCGCATGTTTATCGGCTTAAAGGGAACCGAATCCATCACATCCATTATCTCATCCGGATCATCGTAATCCCCGATAAACGCAAGCGTTAAGTGAAGGTTTTCTTTTTTCGTGTAGTTGCCCCCGATCCCGATATTTCTAAGTTTCTCCTGAACACCGGTCAGCTCCTTTACCACATCTTCATCAAAATTAAGTGCAATAAACAATCTCATGCCTTCACTCTTCCCAATTCTCCCCGGTCTTATAATCAATCGAGATCCCCGGCTGCACGTTATAGCAGAACACGCAAAAGCATATCCCTCTTCCGCCGTCTTCGACCGAATAAGCCTCCATCAGCACTCCGTCGGCCAACAGGTTATCTCCTTCAAATACAGGCGTGACCCTGTACAGCACATGATTGTCGTTCTCATCAAGATACCGCGCAACCGTCTCCTCAAACGGAAGCATCCCCTCAACATTCATGTACCGTGTCCCCGTAATGAGATTTTTCTCGTTGGTATTCTCACCGGTAAGACAGTACGCGATCAGATGACACCTGTTGTAAAGATACGGCGGACTTGACTGCACGATCCCCGGATACTTTCCCTGCACCCAGCCGGTCGGCTTTATATTCCCCATCTGCCCACGTTCTACCATAGGCATAAGTTCGCGGCTTACATTCGCAAACGCCACCCCACATCTTCCAAGCCCGTCAAGCTCGCTGTATCTTGCAAAAGAAACCGTACTCAAATCCGATTCTTCAAAAAAGGGCCGGTCATTATTGATGATGGCATATGGCACTCCCGAATAAGCGGGAATGTCAAGCCCCGCCCGGCGCGACCATTTTGTTTCGTATTTTCTATAACCAAGCGCGCAATAGATCAAAGCGCCAAGGATCATTCCCACAATAACCAGCCGGACTATGATCTTGGCGATCCTTCCATTGTTTTGCGCCCTTTGATTTGTGTCTATATAAGTCATCCGCATTTCCTGTTTCTTTCCGCTTATTATACCGCCACATACATCCATTGTCATTCAAAAGAAAACTCACCTCTCCTATGACCATTCGGCCCCCAGCAAACATTTAGGGAACATTTAAACTGCTGTGGCATCAAAAAAGTTCCCTAAAACCGATTGACATTTAAGGAACTTTTAATTGCGGATATTCTCAATTCCGGCAAAAGCGATATAGATATAGCCATAGATCTTTGTATGTACAGTATGAAAACTCAGATCTTTATCGACGGAAACAAAAGAGCGTCGGTAATATTTGCAAATCATTATCTCATCGCACATGGACAGGGATTTTTAGTCATTCCGGAAGACCTTTTGATCATCCATTCCTGTTAAGCCCATACCCTGCGATCCCGCCAACGATACCGCCTGCAATATGCGCAGAATTCGAAATGTTATTCTTGACCATCAGCCCCTCATATACCTGCTGCCCTAAGAAGAACACCGCCACCAGGATAAAAGTGATGGGTATCTCGCCTTCTTTGAAACTTGTAAACGAAGAAAGCAGGATAAAAGCAAATACAACACCGCTCGCCCCGCATATCGCGACTGTCGGAAAGAAGATGAAATTTCCAAGACTCGTAACAACCGCCGTGATCGCCACAACGATCGCAAGCGTCCGGGATGAATACTTTTCCTCAAGCATCGGTCCAAGCAAAAGAACATAACACATATTCCCTACAAGATGCGCCCAGTCCGCATGACCGAAGATGTGCGTAAATGCCCTTATCCATGTAAGCGGTGACCATAGCGGCGCACGATACGTCATAAAAAGAAGCTGTCCGATAAAGCCTCCCGATATGTAGTTTAACAATGTCGCGGCAAAACTTATCCCGACGATCGCAAGCGTCACCGGCGCATTGAAAGTTATTTTCAGTTTTTTCTTCATGGCATTTCCCTCAAGTACTACTCTTCCCCGTCAAATTCCCACAACATTTGATTAAGCCGCATATTGGTCGCTTCATTTTGCTTTTTCTTGATGATCTGCTCCCTGTCGCTTAGGATAGCCAGCACCTCGTCGGCAATATCCTCCATCGGCAGTTTCTCATCATAGTGTCGAAGATACCCTATCAGGCGCCCCGCGGTCCAGTCGGTGTTCAGATTACACGTTACTTCATAGCAGAAGCCTTCCGGATATCCGCGCTTTAGAAGGATATTATATAATTCTATACTTTTCTCTGTTCTGTGTATCATCAGATTTTCTCTACCCTGTCTATCCCCAGCGTCTCCATGAACCGCCCGAAGTTGTATGGAAACTTATTGGAACCTACGAATTTCCGCTTCCGTATACCGTTAGTATACTCAAATTCCACGCTCCATGAAACACCGTCATTTACCACAACATCTTTAGGTTCATAATACGGTTTCCAATCGCCGATATGCAGATATGACAACAGGCCGATCAGTTCATCCCAATCAGGATCACTGTTTGAAAACTCCCGGCTCACAGATTCGGGGCTGAGTGCATACCAAATCTCGACCCTTATCTTTTCGACATATTTAAGATCATCCTCGAACTTCCTCGCCCTGATCTCTGCTTTGGTAAGCGGCAATTCTCCGCCTTGTTCCTCAAGAAACTTTCTTGCTGCTTCAATATAATCCCGCTGCATCGTGATCCTTACATCCGGCGACGGGCAAACGATCACAGGCTCCTCATCTTCGAGACCCACATACTCAGCCTCACGCTTAAGTCGCGCCACTTCCCGCTTAAGCCCGTGTATCTTACTAATGATCTCATCGTTGGATAATCCCTCAAGTTCAAGCTTTACGTACGTTTCCGGACTTATCATCATAAGTTATTCCCTCCTTTAGCCTTTAGCACTCTCATAATACACCCCTCCCCGGTCCCATTTACAGGTCTTTGCAAAAGAAAATACCAAATCTTGTCCTCTTCCCATTTTTCCCGCGCTGTTATATGATTATATCGAAACCGGAAACACTACCAATTCCCTTACAAAGCGCATTAATACCGCTATAGAAAAGGGACGCAGGAACGAGATCTGGAGGACGGAATATATGCATTTTGAAAGAATGTTAATGGATGCCAGAGACGAAGGTCGTGAAGAAGGCCGCGAAGAAGGCCGCGAAGAAGAGCGCGCCAACACTGAACGTGAACGTACCCGGGCCGAGAAAGCCGAAGCCGAAATTCAAAATCTACGTGCCCAACTTAATGAACTTAAAGCACAATTACCTCAATAATTCTATGTTCATCCCACAACCACACAGGGCGTCCGCCACACGGCGAACGCCCTTTCTAAGTCTATTCTTTAACTAATTCAATCCTATTTGATTAGTTTACATTCATTCTCACTACGTACTTATGTCGCAATGGCTTCATGGTCCAATCGTCAAAAGCTACATATCCGTCATTCTGAAGTCTACCCAAAACAATACCCGGATCCCTATCAATCTTATTAGCAAAGCGTTTGATGTTTTGAACCTCGAATTTTCTTTCATCAACAAATCGCTTATATTCTTCCGGGGGAATCAAACTATCCTCTGCGTACCTATCCGCCGCAGCTTCCATCTCACCCTTTTCCTTATCGAACGAGATACCATAATCACCATTCAAGATATGTCCTATCTCATGAAACAAGGTAAACCAAAATGAGTCCGCATAAAGCCTTCTATCATTGACCATCAGCATGATATTATCGCCTATTTTTTTAGTGGCTCCGTTAATCATGGAGCCCGAAATATTAGGAAGTATAACGAATATGACTCCTGCTTTTTTAAAAGCCGTTCTTATCAACGGATAAAACTCTGCATGATTCCGAGTTAATGACAACGCATAGTTTACAGCCGCTTCAAACTCTTTTTTGTTGAACTTGGGTGCGTCTTCACTTATCGCTTCATTGGTTGCAATCTGAACCATTGCATTGGCTTTTACAATCTCGGCTTCAGACAGATTAATCATCGAACTTCTGAAATTAACAGCCATATCTCGCTTGGTCAATACGGTTAGAGAAGAAACTTTCAGGAATTCTCTGAGTGTTTTTATTTGCTCATCCTTTTTTCTTGGCAAATCTGGCAATCCACAATTATCGCGAAAATATTTGTAGTCAAAATATGTAAATATTCTGCGTTCTGCTTCCAATTCTATTTGAGATTTAAACTCAGCCACCAGACCATCATAAGCATTCTGTAAGTTAAGCCAATAATATACACTTGTACCAATCATCCTGGATAACTTCATGGCTATGTCTATTGATAAACTCTGTTCACCACGGATCAGAATACTCAAATTCTTGGGCGTAGTATCCAACCTTTTGGCAAAATCTTCCTGTGTAAGCCCACTTTCTTCAACAAGTTCTTTTATATAATATCCGGGATGAAATGCTATTTTATCGTTGTATTCGATATAGTTACTCATAGTGTTTGCTCACCTCCGTTATCTCTACTATCCTGACAGTTTGTGCGATCACATCAATGTTGCATGGGACATCATCTGAAAAAACTATTTCCAACTATCCCCCTTCTTTCAAATTACCCGATGGGTAATTTAATAGTATATCTGTCGGAAATCAATGTCAATAAAAAAGCGCTGAAATCAGCGCCTTTTCTTCTAAACTATTTATATGCCTCAGGAGTCTCGTTTCTTTTTCTATTATACTTATACTATATCCGCCGGTTTACACCCTGCTGCCGCGATCAGGTCAGCCGGTGCAAGTTCTATCTGAAAACCGACCTTACCGGCGCTCACAAATATCTTATCATAATTTGCCGCCGTTTCGTGGATAAATGTCGGAAAGTGCTTCTTCATACCGATCGGCGAGCATCCGCCGTGAACATAGCCGGTAAGAGGAAGAAGGTCTCGCTGCTTTATCATCGCGATAGCCTTCTCGCCTGCTGCCTTGGCGGCTTTCTTTAAGTCGAGTTCTTCTTTTACAGGCACAACAAAAACATAGTACGCGCCGCTCTTACCCTGTGTAACGAGGGTTTTGAATACCTTTGCAGGATCCTCGCCAAGAATACCGGCAATCTGTTCACCGGTCATAGTGGCGTCGGGTTCGTAAGAATGGCTCTCATATGAAATCTTTTTACCGTCAAGAACTCTCATGACGTTGGTTTTTTCTTCTTTTTTCATAAATCATCACTGTCAAGGATTATAGTTACGGGGCCGTCGTTTACGGAAGCCACCTGCATGTCGGCGCCGAATTCACCGGTCTCAACTTTAAAGCCGCGGGACCTGCACTCGGAAATGACAAGTTCATAAAGCGGGATCGCAAGATCCGGGCGAGCAGCCTCGGTAAATCCGGGCCGGCGGGACTTACAATCCGCATAAAGCGTGAACTGGCTAACTATCAATAGTTCCGCACCGGCGTCTGTGGGGTTAACGTTCATCTTACCTTCCGGATCTTCAAATACTCTGAGTCCGCAGATCTTATCGGCGATCTTACGGGCGATGTCTTCGGTGTCATTTACATTTACGCCAAGTAATACCAAGAAGCCTTTATTGATTGCTCCGACGGTTTTATTGTCTATGGTTACGGATGCTGATTTAACTCTTGTTATGACTGCTCTCATGGGGTACTCCGTAATCTATGGCTGCAGGTGGAATTCCTGATAAGAATCCATATCTACCGTACCGTCGAATTCCTTGACATCTATAAGGCCGTCGGAAAGGGGCCAGGGCTCGGAGGTCTTGACATCCACACTTGCGGAAACGTCGACGTTGACCTTTATCTTGCCGCAGGCGGTAAGTAAAAGGGCTGTTATTAATAACAGTGTGAGGATAAGGTTTCTTTTGCCATACATATCTCTTGCTTCGTTCTGTTTAAAACAGAGGCCTTTCTGTTTCATTTATCGGTCCAGGTCACGGGATTGCCGGTGCGGGCGAGTGCAACCCTGTCGGGTACGCCTCCCTCGGGATAGCCGATGATAAGGCCTCCCGTTATGGTCTCGTTATCATCAAGGCCATAGGGTTTCATGAATGCCCTGATGTTTTCGTTCTCATCAAGCCAGTGAAGCTGATTGATCCAGCATGAACCAAGATCGAGCGCGTTCGCGGCTATCATCATGTTTTCAAGTGCGCAGGCGCTGTCCGCCATCGCGTTGCCATAACCTTTTTTGTTGGCGACTGCGATGAAAACAGGCGCATTATAATGAAATACAAAATTACCCGTCTTAGAGGCATTAATGGCATGCTTTAGCGAAACATAAGTATCGGGGCCTGCCTCCATAGCGGCAAACTCTCTTTTTACAAGCACAGCCAGTTTATCTAAGATCTCTTTATCCGTAAATACGATAAAATGCGTGGTCTGGCTGTTAGAGCCGCTCGGTGCGTACCTTCCCGCCTCGATGACCTTTTCTATGAGGTCGCGTGGGGGAAGTTCTGCTTTATATTTACGGGTGCTTCTGCGGGTAAGGATGGCTTCTAATGCTTCCATGGTGTGCTCCTGCTATTGTTTCCTTCTTTATTCCTTATCTTCTCCCCGGTCAATTCCGCCACCCGGTCCGAAACTTTTGTTTTTTGGCTTCGCTTTCGAGGTTTGTGGTTCAGGTAATCCGCTAAATCCTTCGTTTTTTCTGTTATTTCTTCAATATATTCTCTGCCGGTTTTCTCGGGTATATCCGCACTTGTACCGACCTTAATAAGATCTTCATTGGTTATATCACGGCCTTTCCCGTTTACTGCAGCAGTATGCTCACCCCAATATGTATCACTGTAAGTAAGGTCGTAGGCCGGAGCAAGGCGCCACCCAAGATTCTCAGTGTATGTAAAAGAAAAGTTTTTCGCGTGATCATCGTGATTATGAGTTTTGACATTAAAACACATTGTTCTAAATAATTGTTCTTTATCTACGGTGTTATCTTTTGTCAAGACACGAACAAGTTTCAGCAATGTTTCATAATCACATGACGGAGCTCGGAAATCCGCTTCCAGTAAACCTGCCGCAGTTACGGTAAAGATCTTTCCTTTATTCTTTCGGTCAAATCGTTCGGTCATAAAATAGCCTTCACAAACGGAAGAATCGATCAGTGCGGTTTCAGTCATCGTAATTCCACATTTCTTTGCGCATAACGAATAATCATACTCCCGTTTACCGCTTATGGAAGGATCTGTTTTTGCGGGAAATTTGACAATCCATTCTCTGTCATCTTTGTTAAGAAAAATCTTTGGCCTTGTTCCGCCGCTTGATCCGCCGAGACGATAGAGGATATCCAGTTGATCCGATGTTTTTGAAGAAAGAAGTTTCTCACATTCCTTGGCTATCACATCAAAATCCGGCGAATACGCGTTAAGATCAAAGTCCCTCTCTTTTGATGGATGATATTCCAATGCTCCCATTCCCGAACATCCGACGTAGGCCAAACGATCAAGAGTTGTGATCCTGTCGGAAGGAATGCCGATGGATTCAAGATACCTGTTCAGTAACAATTCGCCCCAGCTATCAGGCAGGCTGTCCGCAAATACTCCGAACAGACCTCCGAACCGTTCTCTTGAGCTCTCCACGGGGACAAATACATTATTTCCTAAAGGTAAAGATATCGGGCTGATAGAAAAGCCGGTTTTTATCCATTCATCACTGTATTGAAATGCGACTCTTTTATCGGGTGTTTCTGCAAGGTTTCCAACCAGACTGCCGCGATAATATACCTCAAGAATTCTGTTTGCGGGCATTAACTACCTCCTCTATGCTTGTGTAAACGGGTTCGGTAAAAAGAGAATTAACCTCACCTATGATACCGAGTTCCATAGCAATCTTCACAAAAGACTCAAGAGATATCTGACCGGTCTTTTCAAATTTGCGCAAAGTTGCATAACTTACATTGCTTCTTGCAGCCATTTGTTTTTGGCTTATCTTTTTGCGCTTCCGAATGCTCTTCATTCTTTCCGCCAGTCTTTTCGTTACATCTGAGGGGGTATCCCAAAAGTAATCCATTACATTCCTCCATTTTGCTACTATAATAGCAAAATGTGGCAAAAAAGTCAATGAATTGCTGTTATAGTAGCAATTCATTGACCGAGCTTTTAGTCTTTAAGGCAAAGTTTCTCCCCTGTTCATGGGATGTCTCATTTAAAAACGTATACCTTAAGTGCCCATATAATCAAAAGGTGCAAGGGATAGAATACGTAAAAGAACCATTTGTGAAAGGCCTTTTTGCTGCCGGATTCGCCGTTGTAAAGATATATGATGAGCGGCGGCACCATGAATGCGCCAAGCTGGAACACATTCGAAAACGGCTGTCCGGAGAGGATCGCCATCAGATTCATGCATCCGGCCTCCACCGCAATGATGATAATAAACGATCTCCATTGCCGCTTCGGTTCGTCCCGATATATAAAAAGAAAAAGCGGCCACAGAATGTCCATTACCGGCCAGTCGCCCATGAATGACAGTAGACATGCCACTATCACGAGCAATACTTTGAGGCCTTTTTTGATGTTTGCTTTGTCCCACATCCAGATCGTCAGAAGAGCGAGGAAAAGCGTATATATAACGCCAAACTGAAGCGTGGGCCATTTCCTTGTTTCATAAAGACTGTAGGGCACCCACGAAACAAGCGCAAATATTCCGAGCCTCAAGGCATATTTTGCGACATTCCTGGTATGCATATATCCTTCGTAGAGCATATATGCCATGATCGGACCCGTAAGTCTTCCGATAAAATGGAGTATCTGCCCTGTCACTGTGCCGGTTGTAAAAAACCTCCAGCCTATATGGTCGATCACCATCGCTATTATCGCGATGTATTTGAGCTGGTTACGGTTTATGGATAGTTTCTTTTCCATAGACTACAAATGTCCTCCCTTCATTTCGGGAATCCCCAAAAGATTACATAGACAATGAACGACACTATATCGACAAAAAGAAAAATCCCGACAGCGATACCCGCTATCTTAAGGCCCTTTTTTGCCTTTTTCCGGTTCTCATCCGTAAGCACATGCTCCTTGATATCGCTGTATAACTCGGATCTTACGACATGCTCGGCGGGCGCGGAAGCTTCGGAAGTTTTATCAAGCACCAGTTCGTCCAAAGACACTCCGAACAGGTCGCCGATCGCCACGAGTTTCTCCATATCCGGAGTGGATTCGCCAATCTCCCATTTTGAAACGGTCTGTCTCGAAACGTTCAAACGATTGGCAAGTTCCTCCTGAGAAAAACCTTTTTGTTTTCTTAATTCGTAAAGTTTATTGTTAAATCCCATCATTCGTACCGCCTTTCCCGTTTTCTTTTGCCCGTGAGATAAAGTAGCAGATCACCAAGGCCCCGGCGCAGACCACAGAAGTGATAACACTTGCCTCTATCCCGTATTCGCCGCCGTTTAAGACGTTGCTGCCAACGGATCTTAAATCAAAGACAGCAGCCGTCATCTCATCGTTACCGCTTAAATTGAGCCCCAAAATGTTATAAACGATGAAATTCCAAATGGTATGAAGTCCACATGCCGGCCAAATGCTCTTAAAATATATTGTGGAAAAAGAAAACACAAGCGAGATCAGGATCAGATTGACTACTGCAAAAAAGATGATCCCTAGACCCGCCCCGGTCATATTGAACAGATGCGGGATAACAAACAATGCTGTACTTACCGTGATCGCGATCGGGAGCGATGTCCTGTATTTTAAAAGCTGTAAGACGATCCCGCGGCAAAGCACTTCTTCCATTGCTCCCTGGCAGACGAACGCAAGCAGCATGAGCAATATGTAGATATGATCGATATCTTTAAAAACTCCGTTAAATGTTATCGCGCCTGTAAGTATTATCAGAGAAACCGAGGCTCCGACCAGGACCATGCCTATAAATCCGCCTATCAGGTATGTCCCGACATTCCGGGTAAACCCGAGTTTGGAAAGAGTTTTCTTTTGAAAAAGCTTCCAGTAAAGGATCATGATCGCGACCATAAGGCCGTAACCGAAATATGATATCAGCATTATCGTGCCGGATTCAAACATTTCTCCCTGCAACGGATTTTTGTTGCAGGCAAAATGCAGGGCTATGACAACACCTTCCGCGATCAATTCCGATACGAACTTAACAAACCAGAAAATGATAACGACTTTGATGATATAAAGTATCGTCGGCATTTCGGTTCGGTTGTTCAGGGGACTTACATTTTTGATAAATTGCTTTAACTTACTCATGATCAACACTCCTTTTAAAATGTTTTGTTGTGATCAATCGTAAGCTTTGTGCCTAAAAAGCACCACCAAGTATCCTTGGCAATCTGTCAACCAAATTTAACATTCCCGCCAAATACCGGTGCGCAGCGCGATCTAAGCCTCTCAGCACCCTTTTCTTCCGTTCTTGTGATCGTCTATCGAACATGCATTGGGAGTTCCGTACTCGATCAGGCCTGCATCGGCAGGGTCTATCGATATCGTTCCGTCTTCAAACACAAACGCCGGAACTCCGACATCACCGATCTCCTTGCAGTGGTCAAAGACCGGGCTGGTATCGCGAAGTCTTGTGAACACACTCATATTGCGTATATTCTCGCCAATGTTTATATACTGAAATTCATCTTCCCGTCCCTTTATCTGTTCGTGAACATAGTCACAGTAAGGACAGGTGGGCATTCCGTAAATCTTGATCATAGGGTACCTCCTTCGGCCATTAACTTTCCTATCTCGAATGCGAGGTGCGGCAAATTCTGCCTACACTTCATAATCCATACAAACGCGACTTGCCGTAAAAGGCCTAACCCTTGTATTTGCTACAAAGACATGTTTGGGATGATCGGCGTAACCCTTAAGTGCTGCCTCATCTTCAAACAATGAGTCAAGCATCAGGTCGCAGTTTGAGCTGCGAAGCGGTTCAGTATTAACCTGAATCTCAATGAGTCCCGGAATCTCGCCCTTTAATCCTTCGAGACCTTCCTTGATCTCCGCTTTGATCTTTTGGATCTCCGCCCCTGAATAATCATCCTTAAGTTTCCACAAAATCACGTGTTTTACCATCTCAGTCTCCTCAAGCATTATATGTTTTTATGATATCTACAAGTTCTTGATCCGCTGGAAGCCAGTCTACGCTGTCAAGCTCGTCTAATGACAGCCATTTAGCAGCTTCAGCTTCCTTTAAAAGAAGCTCTCCGCCTACCACCTCTGCCCAGAAACAATCCATAGAAAGATGGAATTTCGGATAGTCATATTCTACCGTTTTTATCAGATCTCCGACTTTGATATCAGCTGTGAGCTCTTCGCGAATTTCTCGTTTAAGAGCTTCTTGTGGTGTTTCACCGGCTTCAATCTTTCCACCCGGAAACTCCCACCAGCCTTTAAATTCACCGTAACCACGGGCGGTGGCGAAAATCTTGTCAACACCATCTTTGTTGTCACGAATAACGGCAGCTACTACTCTAACAAATTTCAGCAGATTTCCATTTTGGTCAAAAGAAACCTTTTTCCCTTCCTCAATTTTGCTGCTTTCAAGGATTCTCTCCGGCACCTCTACACTTTTCTCTACAGAAGTTTTACAATCAACAAGTTTTATTAAAGCTATAGGTTCCTTTCTTTCAGTATCCTCACAGCCATAATCTGCCTCAGTTATTTGCTTAACTATATACACTTCCACGGATAAATTACTCCTTTACGTTTTTATGCACCGACAATATACTCGTAAATATCATCTCTAACCGGTTCTCCAAGAATCCATTCTATTTCAACTGCAGTTTTATCAGTTCCTGTCATGGTGAATTCTTCAGCTCTTCCACTCGCGGTCATTGGTCCCAAATAATAAAATTCTTTAGAAATCTTATCATCCTTATTCTTTCGCACAAACAATTCGACTCTTATGCCTCTCTCTTTTGCATTTAGAAAAATCTGAACATCATCAGAGGCCATACTACGACCAGATTTTGAAATGGCAATCAAAATACGATTGTTAACAAAATGATCCTCATATTTTGTAGTAGCACTAATATCTTCTGCTTTCTCATAATTTATGAAAACAGGGAATGTCTTTGTTTTTTTATCAAACTTATAACCACCTATATTTAAAGGAACTTCATTATTTTCCCAGTTTAAAAGTCTGCAGACATCTTCATAAGTATATTTTTGATACAAAACAAGATCAGTGTCTTGATAACTTAAACTGTAATCGCGTTTATATCGTGCAATTCCGAAATCTACCAGTTCTTTTAAAATATCATAAAAATCTTTGTTTGAAAGCATCTCAAGAAATGACTTAGAAGGGACATAATCATCATTCGCTTTTTCAATGAATACACACTGTTCATATGTCTTTTTCCCTGATCCTGCAGGAAACATATTTGTCATTACATTGGCTATGTTTTCCCGCTGATAAGAACTCATAGTCTTACCATATTCACTTAAATCAGTTGCCAAAGCCTGAAACAACCTTGTCCCAGACCACCCCGAATAGTAAGCCAATAAACGTTTTAATAATAACAATTCTTGAATTCTTTTTCCGCTTGCGAACTTCTTTGAAACGAATTCAATCACTTTTTCCTGATTTTCATCGAGTCGGACCTTATACTCATCTTCATATTTGACCAAAAATTTATAATATGATCCTAAGCTGTTATTATCAAAAATTCTTAATACATCCATTTCGCCATAATCATCAAAATCATGTAATCTTGGGATTCTTCCAAGCTTATTTTTCAAATTTGTATAATTATCGCGAATCAACTTAATATCACTAAAATTGGCATTATCAACAGATGCGAAAATTCTCTTCCTACTTATTTCATCAAAATGAATCGTAGATGCACCGGGAATGACTTTTCCACCCTCTATCACAAATCTACGAATATTGTCCTTATTGTACGTTCTGTCCCCTGATAATGCGATCGGAATCATGAAATTATTATTATAGTTTCCTATAAAATCAAGAATAACAACATATTCCTTGCCATCAGCCTTACGAAGCCCTCTTCCAAGTTGCTGTATAAACACAATTGGAGATTGTGTTGGGCGAAGCATAATTACCTGATTAACCTCAACAATATCAACACCTTCATTAAGTATTTCTACAGATAAGATGTAATCAAGATGATTTTTGTTTTTCCATGAATCAAGTTGAGGATCGTCATCTGCAGCGAGATTCTCAAATGCTTCTGCTCTTTCATTTTCCTTGGCATTTCCGTTTAGAGCAATTGTGCGGAAGAAACGTCCTGTTGCAGGATTGATCGTCTTATTAAGCTTTTCAGATAATACCTCGGATTCTCTTATACTGCTACAGAATATTAAGCCTTTAACTCTATCCCCACTGTGTCCATAATATGTGGCTTGTTCCACAATATGTCTCACACGCTCATCGCTTGTAAGAACATTAAAATTTCTGTCCTTGTCATCATCTATTATTGAAAGGTCTGTTATACCAAAATAATGAAATGGACAAAGAAGGTTTTCTTCCATTGCCTGCTGAAGTCGTATTTCATATGCAATCTGATAATTAAACAATTCATAGACATTTCGACCGGCAATATTATCATCCCTTTTATCAGGAGTAGCAGTCATACCAAGCCACAGTTTTGGAGTGAAGTGGGCCATTATTTTTTGGTATGTGTCAGCCGGAACATGATGTGCCTCATCAAGACATATGGCATCAAAATGATCCGGAGAATACTGCAATAAATGTTCATCCCGATTTAGTGTCTGAACCGTTGCAAACACGTAATCAGCATCATATTCACTATATCCGGCACCTACTAAACCCATAGATACATTTTTTTCAAATACATTCTCATATGCTTTTTTAGTCTGTCTTGCGAGCTGTCCTCTGTGAACCAGGAAAAGAACCCTCTTAAAGCCGAGTTCACGCATAGCAAATGCTGATGCATACGTTTTTCCAGTTCCGGTTGCGGATATCAATAAAGCCCTTCGTTCGCCGGCTTCAACGATTTTTTTAAGGTTACTGATAAAACCAACCTGCATACTGTTGGGAGTGAGTTTATACTTTTCGACAGATATGATTTCATCGAGTTTTGCAATTTCTCGCTGATGCTTTATGATCTCATAGCGTGCCCTATATTCGTCGATAAACTCCGCATAATCTCTGGCATATTGCGAGTTCCAGAGACCGTCGAATTCCTTGAGAATCTCTCTGGTCATCTCTCCATTTGAAGTGGATACAATACGAGTATTCCATTCAAAATTCCGCTTTAATGCGCCACCCGTCATATTGGAGCTTCCAATAATAATCCGATATATTTCTTCTTTTCTGAAAATGTAACCTTTAGTATGAAAACCCTCTCCGGAAGCTTCAGCATCAAATATTTTGAGGGTGATGTTTGACAAAGCATGTAATTTTTCCAAAGCTTTGGGTTCGCTGAAATTAAGATAATTTGTAGTGAGAATTTCGCCGGGAATGTTTCTTTCTTCAAGTTCCTTTAATGTCTGCAATAAAGGAGTAATCCCGCCAAGGGTAATAAATGCTACGCTGATCTTGAATTCATTACATGCAAGTAATTCATCCTCTACAGATGCAAGTACCTTTTTACCCTCTTTATGATTATTAGAAACAAATTGCGGTCTATAAGCTTCATTTGAAACGACAGTACCATCTATATATGCAGTTTCAAAGCCTTTCCGCATTTCATCTAGCATTCTATAAGACTCCCCACATTATTAATATATGCAAGATATATTATGAATTCATCAAATAATTGTACCATAGAATGATATGTTTTTCATTGAAATACCTAAAAAAGCGCCTGCAAAACGCAGGCGCCAAACACTCCAATATAATTGTTATTTCTTCTCTCCCCTCATCTCCTTCACCACTCCAAACACATCTCTGTGCTTGAGTTTGCGGGGTTCGAACTTGATGAGAGTATATACAAGCTGCATTATGAGTCCCGCACCGAAGGTACTGATAAGAGTTCCGATGCCGACGGGACCGCCAAGAAGGTATCCGATCAGCAACACAACAGCCCACAACAGGACTTCCACTATCCCTATGGGGATCTTAGGCATTCTTTTGCCAAGACCGACCAACAGTGCGTCACGCGGTCCGCAACACTGTTCGGCACTCATGTAGATCCACATTCCAAGTGCCATAAACACAAATCCCACCAGCATGATCGCTATGCCAAGCCAGAGATTGTGATTCTCGGGGAAGGGATTTAAATAATTAAAGGCCTGTACAAAGTTACCGGTTAAAAGTGCATCTATAATGGTGCCAAAGCCGATCCTTTCCCGCAACAGAATGTCGATCACCAGGATTGTGACTGCCATTATCGTCATTGAAATACCGTAGTTAAACGGTGTATGACGGGCGATGCCCATTCCGAGACAGTCCCACGGTGCAAGACCGATATTTGCGTAGATCGTAAGATGTACGCCCAGTGAAAACACTATAAGTCCGGCAACTATTTTAAGCCATTCCAAAACTACTTTCTTGATCATTACTCATTTAAGCCTTGTTACTGTATCGAAACGCTTGCGATATACTCGGCATCCGAGGGGATCTTGATGCCGGGGTCGGCTATTGATACATCGGCTTTTTTACCCTTTTCTTCGAGGCCCATTATAAAGTGGCAGAGTGCTATGCCGAGGTCGACCTTCTGCATATCGCCTACTGCGTCGTTTACAAAGCCCTTGTCTTTCTTTTCATAAAAATGATATACGCCATCCTTTTCGATGATCCTCCAGGGCTGTTTGTTGACAGCGGACGGAGCCCATCTTACAAGTTCCAAGATCGCTGCCATATCATCGGACGATGTAAGGGGCTTACCCCACTCGCCTTTAAAGAACAGTTTATCGGCGGAAATTCGCGAATCTGCGCTGATGCCTTTACGCATCATGGTTTCCTTGAGTGTTCTTTTGCCCGCAGGATAACCGAGGGGGCTTACACAAGGCATCATCTCGCCGTCCTTAATATCTGCGGCCTGCTCAAAAAGTTCACGTTTCATGGTGCCGCCGATCCAGACCGTACCGACTCCGAGCTCCCATGCGTGCAGCACAAGCCTCTCAAACGTGTAGCCAAAAGCAACATCCGCGTAGGGCTTTTTGGGCACTATGCCCGCAACGTAATAATCTTCTCCCGTTGTCACGAGAGTTGAAAGTCCGTATTTGTCGGCTTTTAAAAGCTTAAGCTCAACAGGTATGTCAAAAGGATTGGGAACCTCTCTTATATATTTCCCAAGATTCAGCAAATGCTCTTCGCTTAACGGCTTGCCGTCGTAGGTTCGCACGCTTTTGCGACCCATTACGATTTCTGTAAGATTCATGTTATACCCCTATTTGTACTGTGCGGCAAATGCTCTGATGTCTGCAAGTGCCTCGGCAAGTTTCTTGGTATTTCCTGTTTTCGTATAATATCTTACTGCGTATGTCATGATGTTTCCTCCTGATTTATTATATATGAAATTTATGCTTCGTGCGATGTATATTGTCAATTAAAACTTTATAAACTTTGATGGGCGAAGTGGGTTTTGGATGCATTTTATGCAACTTACATAGCCTAAAATGCATCTTACTTGATAATTCGTTTTCTTTTGCCCGCATTGGACTTAACATCTGATCATCAGATAAATGCACGGGCCGAAAGGCAGAAAGAGGTAGATATGAATTCAGTTGAGATCACCAACTTAACCAAAAGATACGGTAACTTTTACGCAGTCGACAATCTTTGTTTCAACATAAAGCAGGGTGACTTCGTGGGATTCTTGGGAGTCAACGGAGCGGGCAAGTCAACGACGGTCAACATGCTCTCCACAGTGATCTCACCCGATGCGGGAACGGCTTACATATGCGGCAAGCGCCTCGGCAGGGATGACGGTGAGATCCGCAAGATGATCGGAGTCGTATATCAGGCAAATGTGCTGGACGAGCTTTTCACGGTCGAAGAAAACATAAAGCTCAGAGCCCGGATGGCCGGGATCGAAGAAGCCAAGATCAACGAAAGACTTGCGGTACTGTCGGAGATGTTAAAGCTTTCGGACATCATGGGCAAGAAATACAAGGTGCTTTCCGGCGGACAGAAAAGAAGGTGTGAAATAGTGGCGGCGCTCATGAATTCACCAAAGATCTTGTTCCTCGACGAGCCCACGACCGGACTTGATCCGGCAACGAGAGTTGATGTGTGGGAAGCGATATCGGAGCTTCGCAAGAATACGGATATGACGGTGTTCCTGACAACCCACTACATGGAAGAAGCCCAGGCGGCGGATCAGATAATCGTGATAAATAAAGGCAAGAAAGTCGCCGAGGGAACGCCTTTTGAGCTAAAAGAAAAATATGCGAAAGATAAATTAAAGCTTTACTTCCCGGAAGATAAGGCAAGCGGTGTCAAAGAAACCTTGTCGGGTCTGGGCGGGGCTTTGGAAGGAAAGATCCTGATCCCCGAGGCATTCGGAGGAGTGGTCGAGATCAAAGATCCGTTCGAATCGATCGGGATAATCGAGAAGTTACGGGGAATGATAGACGGATTTGAAGTTTTACAGGGCAACATGGACGATGTGTTCTTAAATGTAACGGCGCTTAATAAATAAACGTAAACAGCGGAGGGATGAATGAAATGAGAAGTTTTTGTGCGATAAATAAAAGAAATCTTGGTTTATATTTTAAGGATCATGCGGCAGTTTTCTTTTCACTGCTCTCAATGCTTATAACGATAGCGATCATGGTATTTTTCCTGGGTGACCTCAGCAACAATGCGGTGCTGGATACGATCTCCATGATCCCCGGAAGAGGCGGCGCGGAAGACGTGGCAACATCGGGAAAGATAGTTTTTTACTGGATCTCTGCGGGAATACTCACGATCAATGCGGCGACCGTAACACATGCATTTTACTCAAACATGATAAAGGACAGAACGGGCAGTACGCTCAATTCACTCTTTGTAATGCCCATCAAGCGCCCCGTGTTCGTAATGGGTTATGTGTCCGGCGCATGGATCGCAGGCTGCATCATGAGTCTTGTAACTCTCATC
>Ga0310691_10001192_pt1 | contig 41497 bp, 27 predicted proteins | sample 176DNAGHGlowgp2_FD_203887 | JGI IMG/M metagenome (GOLD analysis project Ga0310691, IMG submission 203887) | Sheep rumen microbial communities from Palmerston North, Manawatu-Wanganui, New Zealand - 1766 DNA GHGlow gp2 (v2) (version 2) | ecosystem: Host-associated > Mammals > Digestive system >... | reverse complement strand
TGGTAGTCATAGATGCGGAAGAACTTCTCATAGCCGGCTGTGTAGTTGGTGGTTTTGTTCGTGAACTGCTGCCATGTGTTGTTCTTGATTTTCAGCACCTGAGCCTTCATCTCGGCATTGAGAGCTGCGAAGTCCCCGTTGGCTGCCAACTGCTCATCTGTGAGGGCTTGAATGTCGGTCTTCAGTGTCGTGCAGGCCTTGTCCTGGAACAGGTTGTCCAGGTGGCCTTGGATGGTGGGGATGTTCTTCACAAGCTCGTTGTAGGCTTCCTGTGACTGGCGTGCCTTCTCAATATCCTCTGCATTGAGTTCCACTTCTACGAACGCCCATTTGCTGGCAGCGGCATCGGTGCTCCATTGCACGACATTCTTGCTCTGATCCGTGTGCAAGCCGGCGTTGCCACCGGAGGCGTTTGCGATTGTCCAATAGTACATCCATTTGTCGGACGTGCGGGTGGGGTAGAGCGTTGCCTTGCTGGCTGCCGTGCGATAGATACGGCTGGTGCCCGTTCCGACCTGTATGTAGTTTTGCGTCAGTACATTCTGGAAGCTGTAGCCTGTGCTGCTCTTGGTGAGCTGCCAGTACTGACCGTAGTTGGCGGCATCCAGATTCAAACCTTTGACATCGTTGTCCACCTCTGTGGCGTAGGTGCCATACTGTGTGCTGACGATGCGATAGTAGGAACCGCTCTTCAGCTCGCTGACATAGCCATTGGCGGCATTCAGGTGTTCGCGCACTTCGTTCTCCGTCACGTCCTCCACGAGCTCAATGGCCCAGTCGCTGCCGGAATCGCCGCTATAGGACCACTTGGTGATGGTGGTGCCGTTGTTACCCAGGTTGAGGCAGGTGCTGCCGCTGAAGTCGCTCTTCGAGGAGATGTTGATGTAGGCGGCATCGCCCGTGTTGTTGGGGCTGAATTGGATATACAGTTCCTTGGCGCCGCCTGCGGGCTTGGCAAAGTCGTCCTGCAGGTACTGGCCTGTATTGGCGCTGCGCAGGGTGTAGCCGCTGCCGCTCTTCTCCACAATCCATACTTGACTCAGGTCTGCAGTAGTCTTTGCGGCACCCCCGGCGCTACCGGCTGTCTTCGTGGTCAGGTAGTTGGGGTTGCGCTTGTTCTTAAAGCGCATCAGGCCAAGCTTACCCATCTGGTAGTTGTAGAGGTCGCGCCCCTTGAGGTCCTCAGCGCTGGCGGTCTTCACCTCGATGAATCCCCAGTCGCTGACGCTGTTGGCCGTCTTGGCGGAGCTTCCCTTGAGGTCGCTGCCATCCGCCGGGGCTGACAGGTTATAGGTGGAGCCTTGCAGCAGGAAATGGCCCGCGTTATCCGCAATGGGAGTGATGGCCATCGCCCAGCTGGCAGCTTTAGAAGAAGGTGCTCCCGTGCCGCGTGCTGTGCTGCTGGGACCCTTGTAATAGTTCCCGCGACCAGTTCTGAGATAATATTTACCATTACCGTCTTCCTCCAGCGTTACGAGGTAGCCGAGGTTACTGGCGGCTTCCAGACCATTGGGAGAGGTGGCCTGCTTGAGTTGGAGTGAGGTGTTCTCGTTGGCATAACGGTTGGTGCTGTGGTTATACAAGAAGTACCACTTACCCGTTTCCACGGCGGTTACTTCGTTGCCCAAAGCATAGATCCCCGATGGGATGGCGGGAAGTTCCTGGGCTGTCAGGCTGATGTCGGCGACCAAGGCCACGAGAGCCATGAGAAGGAGTCTAAGAGTTTTCATATTGCTTACGGTTTATATAATCTGTTAGGCGTTATCGTGGCAAAGATAAGCTCTTCTGCGTAACCCACCAAATTTCTAACAAGAAAAGTATGCAATCCCGCGAAAAAAGGGCTGTGCCTAGTGTGGCACAGCCCCTTATAAATAGCTTCTTCAGGGTGAACTTACTTCACGGTGACCTTGATGCCATCGATGATGTAGAGGCCCTTGCCGAAGCGCTTCAGATCCTTGAGGGTCACGTTGCGACCTACGAGACGGCCGTCGATGGTGTAGAGCTCGCCACGCTTGGTGGTCTGTGTGAGCACACTTGCTACAGCGTCATCCACGGGCTTGTCGCCAATGGTGAAGGTGACGTTGAGACCAGGATTCAGCAATTCCTCGTCAGCCACATACGTGCCGTTGGCAACGACAGCGTTGGTGATGAAATCCTCGGTGATGTAGAACTGGTTGCGTGCATAGTTACCTGCATGTCCCTCTAGCTGGATGTCAATCAGGTTACCGCCAGTGACGATATAACCCTTGCCAACCTCCAGTCTGGAGAAGGTGCCCTTCATGAAGCCGGTCTCCACGGGAGCAGCCACGAAGGTGCTGCCATGCTTGAAGGTCATGGGCTCGGGATCGTACTCGGGATTATAGTCCTCTGGAGTGTCGAGGATGTAGAAGACCGGATAGCCGGCGGGGTTGGGAACGGCCAGCGGTGAGAGGGTGATGTTCACGTCGTCATCCTTAATCTCGAGAGCGGTGACGATGTAGAACTTGCCGTCGTTGTCGTCGGCATCGATATCCATGTCAACGGGATAGCAGTAGCTGTAGATCTCGCCCGGACGCACGTTCATCTTGAAGTGGCTACCGTCGTAGTCCTCTGCCACATCCTCCATCGTCTGGATATAGAGGCCGCTGCGGCTGCCGGCGGCACTCTCGCCGTAGGTAACAACCGCGTTGTTGTTACGCTGGAAGTGGAGGTTGTTCTGACTTGCTCCGGTGGTGAGGTTTTGGGCTGCAATGAGATTCTGGCCATAGCCGATAGCGCTCACGTTGAAGAGGGATGGGGTGATGTCGAGGCTGACAGGGTTGGTGGCACGCAGGTACAGGCCTGTAGCCTTGTTCTGGATGACGTATGCCGTGTCGCCGACATTCACGAAGCGGAAGAGTGAGCACTCAGGATCCTTGATGTCGCCTTCGGCATCGAAGAAGATTTGTGCACCACGGAGGATGTCTTCATCTTCACCGTAGGGAACCACCTTGTTCAGGGTGACTTCCTGCTCCTTCGATGTAGAAGGATCTTGTTCTGTGGGCTCATGAGCTACCTCGATGTTAATCTTTTCGGCTTCGTACTTCGCTACCGTGACGAACTTATCCCAGAGGGCTTCATTCGTGACATAGACATTCTCATGAATATTCTCTACGGTCGTGGCCTCGTTGGTCTCGATGTCCCATTCGTGGGCCTCGAAGGTCTCCTTGCTGCCGAAGTGGATGCGATACCACTTGCCCTCCTCAATCTTGTTGGCGGAGGAGAGAATATCACCGGCTTGAGCGTTCAGATCCTCGATATATTGCTCCGTCTGTGCGGGCGTGTAGTCGCCAGACTGGTCGTAAGCCTTGGCATTGGCCACGGTCGTGGCAAGGGCACCAGCGTCGGTGTCGGGACCCCATTCACCAGGATTGGTACCCACGACGATGCCTGCCGTTGAAGCCTCGGCGGTCTTGATGGCTGCACGCAACTCAGTCGGATCTGAGAACTTCTCCATAAAGGCATCGTAGGCGGCCTTCAGGGCGTTGAACTGCTCGTCCGTCATGTTTGCAGCCTCCACCTCGATCTGGTCGAAGAGCACCTTCTCCAGGTTGGTGGCCAACTCGCCCATGACGAGGTACTGAGCGTTCTCGGCAATGGCGATGCTGGCGGGATTCAGCTGGAATTCGCTGACATGACCATAGCCACGAGTGGACGGGGCCATCGCATCGAGGTAGAAGCGGAGGTACTGGTAGCCCCTCGTGTCGAACGGTGCAGAGGTCTTGGTCTCCTCGTTATTGCCAAAGGGCGTATAGAGGTCGGCCAGTTTATGCCATTCGCCCGGGGTCTTCAAATCACTGGTGGTCTTGCCATAAGCGGGGTCGCCTTCTACAGCTGCCTCTATTTCTTCCTGGGTGTAATAAACGTCAGGAGTAGCTGAGCCATAGACGCTCCACTGGGTAACGTGGTCGTTTTGTACAGGACGACGGGAAATTGTCATTGCCACCAGGGAGTGAGTAGCTTCTTTCAGCGCGACATCTAAATAGTGGGTATGGGCGGGGACGTTCCCGTCTTGCCAAGAGGAATGCCAATGAGTTGAAAGGTCGCCATCCAACAGGTTGTCAAGGCTGCCCTCCGTCGGGTCGGTCCATGGCGAGCTGAACTGACTGCTCTCAGTAATAAGCAGCGTCTCGTCATCCACCGTCACCTTGGGATTATCCTTGGCAATTTCCAGGTTGGCCTTACTGGTCTCTACCATCTTGGCATATTCTCTTTCCATCTTCTGACGCTCCTTGATAGCAGCGTATGCTGCAATAATCTCAGTAGCCTCATCGTTGGGCACGAGTTCTACGACCCATTCAGAACCACCCATCTTGTTGGATGTACTGGCAGGATAGGAGGGGCTCCAGAGGGTCAGGTTTCCGCCTGTGCCACTGCCACTGCCGTGTCCAGCCTGATGGACGTAGATGCGGTTGTAGGTGCCGGGATCTCTGTCGGCATACTTGATGTTGACATAGTAGTTTTCACCAATCATGGCCACCTCTTCGAACTTGAAGCGCCAAGTGCTTGCATCGCTCAAGGTGCCGGGGTTGTCATTGAAGCGGGCGTCTGTGGATACACTGACGATATCCCAGGAACCATCTTCGCCCTTGGTCAGCTGCCACAGTGCATGACAGTTGTCAGCCAAATCGTCCAGTGTGCCCCATTTGCCGTTGATGGTGGTGCCTGTAGTGGGTTCTACATACATGTACTTCATCTTGCCGTCGTTGTAGTTGATACCCGTGCGGAAGCGATAGTAGCCATCAATGATGACAAACTTAATCTGAGAATCCATCACCGCCTGATAAGCGGCTGTCAAGGCGTCGCGCAATATAACAAGGTCGTCAGCTGTTCCTTGGTAGCCTGGATCGCCAGCGGCTACGCATGCAGAGTAAGCCTCATTGAAGGCAGCCACTTCCTCAGCACCATAGTCGCCTACTTCTGTGCCCACGTGGAAGGGAGTGGTACCATCCTGGGTATATTCGCGATATTCATCTTGTAAATCCCAGATGTCATCCATGATCACGTCGAAGGGATCACGCGGGGTTAGCGTTACGGTGAAGTTGTAGGTGTAGGCAAAGATGGGGTTGCCACCTTCTTCCAACTGTCCTACGCTCAGCGCTACATATTCTTTATAAACATCAAAGTCCATGGTGAAATGAGCGGGGGTGTCAGCATCGGGACTCGTCACGGCTGTGGTTGCGTCCTCATCACCCCAGATGCGCACGCCGTTCATAGCATAGGAGGGATGTTTGCCGGGAATAAAATCAAGGGTCACATTTGAGACATAGTAGCCACGGCCAGGATAGATGCGGTAGTCCTCGAATTGTGTGGCACCACCTCTGGAGGAATAGAGACCGAGGTTATTATTGTCATAGAGATACATGTTGTTCGGATGGGCACCATTGTTGCTCCAAGACTGGATACGCACACCTGGAGTTGTGGCTACTTCGGTGTTGGAATAACCCGAGGTGGTGAATTCGCTACCATACGCGGGGCTGCTGGAAGCTGTCCATGTACCAGTCCTCTTGCTGATCTCCAGTGTGATGTGATCGTCCTGAGCCATCAGCTGTGTTACGCCGCCAAAGGCGAGTAACAGGGACAAGATTAAGTAGATTTTCTTCATAATAATAAATAATAAAGTTAGTAATGATTTTGATGATCGCGTTCGTTGTGCTCATGAGCACGCAGTTGGTTATGTTAGTAAGCTCACTTGAGCGTTCTTTGCATGGTCGAGCGTCCAAATGTAGGCCTTTTCCTTCATCCGTCTCTTACACCTTCCCTTCATTCTTCGTGCCTTTAAGCTTTTTTAACCATCAATGGTGTAGATTCGCCACCCATAAATGAAAGAATCATCCGCACAGGCCTGTGCGGATGATTCTTTCATTATGGTGGTGCTTGCTTACTTCACGGTCACCTTGGTGCCGTTGAGGATGTAAACGCCACGACCGAGCGTGCGGAGCGTGTTCAGGTTGGCCTTGCGGCTGATGAGGCGGCCGTCGATGGTGTAGAGCTCACCGGTCTTGGCCACGTTCGTCAGCGCTGCAGCGATGCCGTCCTCGCCACCATCAATGGTGTAGGTCACCGTAGCGGTCACTGCAAACTGCTCGTCGCCTGCGATGTAAGCGCCGTTGGCACCTGTCCATGTGTCTGCGCTCTTGCTGACAATGAACTTGTCGCCTTCAGGAATGATGACGCCCACGCCCACCTTCTTACTATAGTAGCTACCCTTCAGCAGGCTGGAGGCCTGAGCGGGAGTAGCCTCGAACTTGTAGTTGTGGTGGAAGGCCAGTGGTTCGGGATCATCGTCCTCGACGAACTCTTCACCGCCGTTGATGAGGATGAACGGGCGACCAGCATTCACGGTGCCGTCGATGGCCACGAGTGTCACCTGCATGTCTTCCATCTTTGATAAGCCGTAGATCTTCTTATCTGTCGTGACCTCAGTAGCGAAGCAGTATGCGCCGATTTCACAGGGCCTCAGACCGATGTTGAAGGTGGTGGGGTTGTAGCCTGCTGCTACATCTTCCACTTCCTCGATGAGCAGGGCGCTGCGTGTGCCGGGCTCAGACACGTTCCATGTTACGAGCTGGTTACCGGATACCTGAGCGTGGAGATAGCTTTCAGCCTCGCCGAAGAGGTTCTTGGCGGGGATGACATTCAAGCCGTAACCGATAGCGCGGACATTGAAGAGTGAGGGATGTACGCTCAGGGTTACACCGCCGGAGGTGCCGGCAGCCTTCAGGAACATACCTGTCGCGCGGTTCTGCATGGCGAAGGCGGTGTCGCCGACAGCCACGAAGCGGAACTGTGCCATGCCCTCGTCCTCGATGTCTTCGTCATCGTCGAAATAGACGTTGTGGCCCAGCATAACGGTGCCTTCGGGTGCGTCGTGTTCTTCGCGGCCGAGTTCATCTAATCCGTACTCTGTGATGGCCACGTACTTCTCCCACAGGTCTTCTGTGGTGACGTTGCCGTCCTTCGAGGAGCCGTTACCTGCCACGAGATCCCATCCGTGCTCCTCGAACATTTCCTTGGAGGGGAACTGGATGCGGTACCACTTGCCCGGCTGGATGCTATGGGCAGCCTCTATGAGGGCCTTGGCCTTTGCGCGCAGGTCTGCAATAAAGCCGTTACTTGCGGTGGCGGTATATACGCCGGCCACGTCGTAAGCCGTAGCGTCGTCGATGGCAGTCTGGAGAGCTGTAGCCGTGCTCATGTCAGGCCAGTAGCCGATGCCTTCGCCCACAACCACGATGCCGGGCAGGGTCTTGACGGAGTCGATGACCGCGCGCAGCTCTGCGGGATCTACGAATTCGCCCTTGAAAGCTTCGTAGGCAGCATAGAGGGCATCATAATCTGTGGGAGCCAAGTCAGCATCTTCAATGCTGGCCTGTGCCTCCAGGAGGTTGTCGAGGTCGATAGCCACCTGACCCATCTTGGAGTACTGCGAGTTGGGGTTCTCCTGCAGGTAGTAGAGTTGGATGTCACCGATATGCCAGAAATGATTGCCTTTAGAGCTATAGGTACTATTTGCATAGAAGCGAATGTACTTCATCTCTTGGGTGTCTAACGGACCGTTCTCGATGGGCCCCGTTTGTGTAGCAGCCCATGGCGCATCGTAGGTTGCCAAAGCAGTCCAATCCTCGAAAGCGGCATCGGGATCGTTGCTTCCATAAATGCCCCATTCAGTGACGTAGTCGTTGTTAAAGGCCGAACCGTTGTTCGTGCGGCGGATATATCTAAAAGTCACCAATTCATGGGTCGGTTCATTCAGTTCCACCTGTAGATAGTGTGGATTCGCTTCATCATAGGTCCCATGCCAATCCGAGTGCCAGAAGGTGTCGCCGGAATTATCGAGGAGCGCATTAAAGTCTTTTCCTTCACTTGAGTCAGAGAATGGAGAACTGAACTGGCTAGCATTGGTGATGAGTTTGACAGTCTGCACGTCCTTTGCGGCATCAATAGCTGCGGTGGCCTCGTCTCTCAGTTCCTTGTACTTGGCAACGAGCTCTTCGTGTTCCTTGATGGGGATGTAGGACTCAATGATAGCGGCAGCATCCTCATCGGGCACGAGGTCGAAGTACCATTCAGAAGCACCCACTGTGCCACTTGCATAGGATGAGCTCCAACCTACAATGTTGCCGTTCACGCCAGTACCACTGCTGTGTCCTCCCTGATGCAGGTAGAAGGAATCGCCTGCTGCCTGAGTAGCTACGCGAATGTTGTAACAGGGGTTACCGTCCACTTCGCCGGGGATATCAAAGGCCATGAGATTCTCGCTATCTACGGACATCTCAACGGCTGCGCTCTGTGCTACATTGTTGAAGCGTGCATCGGTGGCGCAGTTGACGATGTCGTAGGTGCCCTCCTCGGTGAGCGTGATCTGCCACAGAGATGGGCAGTCAGTCGTCAAATCCTCGGGCGTGTTCCAGCGAGCGTAGATCTTGCCATTCTCCCTGATGGAGTACATGTATTTATCCACTTGCTGTGATTCTTTGATGTCCTCACCGCTCTCGGGGTCTTGACCTACGACCACCTCGTTGGTGTATTTCATTGCACCGCGAATGCGGTAGTAACCCGTACCCAGCGGCACGCGTGAGGCCAGAACGGCATCATAAGCGTCTTGCAGGCTCTTTGTGAGATCCTTCACTTCATCTAAAGTCGGTGTTGACCCTGGTTCGAGCGCATCGTGAACTACTTGCATAACAGCTTGGAAGGCTGCCACAGCTTCAGCGCTGCATTGGCCGGGAGCTGTGCCCGTATTGAACTCGATACCCGTGAGGCTCATGTACAAGTCTTCGAGGGTAGTCAGGGCCATCTCATACTCGTCCAAGTCGCTCCATTCAATCCCAATGAAGTTCCAAGTGCTGTTGCCATCGGCTGCGGTTTTCTTACCAGAATCCCAAGTACAGATGTTTTGATCCACACCATTGTTGTCGATGAGCTCTTTCAAGTCATAGACATTCATGGCAAAGTGAGCTTGAGGCTCATCCTCAATGCTGTACACATTGAATTCGCCGGCATCAGCCTGGAAACTGGTGGCCGTCATCGTCTTGCTGTTGCCCGTGCCGTTGGGGGCGGAGAGGAAGCGGCCCGTACCGAACTGAATGTTGTAGCAGCCGTCCTTGTCCGCTACAGGTACGAAGCGTACAAGGTACTGCTTCTTTTCCTCTGCGCTGAGATTTGTACCGGTAACATTGGTGATGTTCTTCTTCAAGACGGTTTCACCTTCGCCGCAGTCGGCCATGATACCGCCGGTGGAGGGGATGGCATCGGTGTTCAGGATTCCATCGCTACCGCCACGGGCCTGATAGACGAAGTACCAGGTGTTGGCCTCGAAGTTCGCCACAGCGCCACTCATTTGAATAACCTTCTGTGAGAAGTCGAAGTCATCTTCTTGTGCGAAAACTGGGGTGAAGAATCCCAGCAGCATCGCAAATAAAAGGTAGATTTTCTTCATGATTAGTTTAATTTAGGTATGAATGATTTGTTGAAGTTTCAACCCATATTGGTTGATATGACCTTACAAAAATAGGTGCTTCGCACGAGAGGCGAAGCACCTATATGAGTTTATTTGCTTAAATTTATATTATTTTAACAGGATTAAGTGTTAAATGTGTCATTCTAGGGCTTCCAACATCGCTATCATGCGGTCGCCGAGGGCGCTCTTGCGCTGGATGTGGGCCTGCGTCTCCATCACGAAAGGATTGGTCTCAAAATCACCACGTACCTGCTCGAAGTCAGCCTCTGCCGTACGTTGGCTGGCGCCATCGAAGCCAAAGCCCGTGCGGGCAGAGAGGGAGAACTCCTTCTTGGCATCGGCATAGAGCATGTTGTCGAGGCTGACGACGCTCTCCTTCCAGCGGCGAATGATGTCAATCAAATTTTCGATGGTGATGCGGTCGGGGTAAAGACCGTAGTATTCGAGCATCTTCTCGTAGGCCCATGTCCATTCGTAGCGGTAGTAGTCCTCGTGCAGCTTGCGCAGGGCCTCGCAGAAGGCTGTGTCGTCGGGCACGAGGTCGGCTTCGACATCGTCCAGCAAGGCGTTGACGAGCTCTTTGGGGGCGATGAGGCCGGCCAGGTCAACCCAGATGCCGCGTCCGCCGGTGCGTGTGGGCTTCAGGCCTTCGAGGACGCTCTCGGCCGTTGTGCAGTCGGTGCGCTCGAGGTGGGAGATGAGGGAGTTGCCCAAGAACTTCTCGATGGCGATGCGATAGAGCTGCTGGCCGCGGCGCAGGGAGTGGTTGCTCATCTTGGCGCTCTGGTAGGCATAGACATCGCTGGTGGGGCCGCAGAGCTGTTCCAGCTCTTCGAGGACGTGGAGGCCGCGGAACATCTTGTCAATCGTGTAGGGCGAGAGCAGGTTGAAGTTCACCTGATCCATGCGGCCCTCAGCGTAGCGCTTGTCGCGCTTCGGCCATTTCTGGGCATCGCGGACAGTGCCTACGGAGCGCAGGTTGACAGCCGGCGCAATCCAGGTCTCGCCGTTTTTCTCTATCAGATAGGAGAAGGGCAGGTCGCTGGTGTCCGAGTGGCTGCTGTGGCGGCCCATCACGAGCGAGAAGGCGCCGATGCGGGCAGGCCACAGGATGTAGGAGTCGCTGGAGGTCTTGGCACCGCGCTCCAATGCGCCCTGATGGATGGGACCCAGCTTGTACATGTGGTTACTCTGGTTGGAGCCGCTGCCGGCATTCATGAAGGAGAACATACCGGCGATGAGGAGCGTGCTCTTGTGGTGGGTGACGGTGAAGGGGCCGGCGAAGATGGCGCAGGCCTCGCCGTTCTCCTCCTGACAGTTGCAGAAGAAAAGCGAGTCACTGGCGGAGTAGCCGTGACCGAGCATGCAGGCCTGGCCGACATAGCAGCGCGAGAGCGTGGTGCAGTCCTCGATGCTGGAGCCGTCCTGCACGATGAAATCATCGGCGATGACGCCGTAGCCCACATGGATGGGGGCTTCCTGGCGGCTGTTGAGGGTTCCGTTCTTGAGGCGCCCGGCACCTTCGACCTTCGCGTACGCGCCCACGTACATATTCTTTATATAGCCAGTATCTACGATGGTGACATGCTCGGCGATGGTGCCACGTGAGCTGGTGCACTCAGCAGTGCGCTGGGCAGCATAGCTCTTGAGCTTCTCGATGAGCTTGGGGCGATGGCGATAGAAGGTCTCCAGATAAGCCTCATGAGCTGTGAGGCGATCATGGATGGTCACCTCGCGGCCGCCCGTCTCGTTCAGCACGGCCACCTCCACACCGTTGCCGAAGCTGGAGGGGCCGTCGCAAAGGATGATATCGACGTTCTCGATGAAGCAGTCGTGGGCGATATCGTAGTTGGCGATATAGTTCTTGATGTTTTCGATGCAGCAGTCGTCGCCGATGGTGACGTCGTGCAGCGTGGCGTGGAAGATGCCCGTGTGCTTGTGGATACCGCCGGGCATATCGAAGCTCTTCGAGAAACGACCGATGCGGATGTTCCCTGAGAAGCGGGTGTGACGAATATATCTCAGACTCTGTTCATCGGTAATCTGTACGCGCGACCAGTCGTCGGAGCTGCATGCCTGGGCTTCCAAAAGCCCTATTTCTGTCTTAGTAAGTGTTCGCATCTTATAGAAGTTTAAGAAGTTTAAGAAGTTTAAGGGGTTTAAGGAGGATTCCTTGTTAATTTGAGCGCAAAAGTACAGAAAATCTCGGAAAACGATTGCAGATTGACAATAAAATGCTACATTTGCAGGCAAATTTCCTCAAATATGGGGATGATAACTGCAAATGGCCGCAGATAACGTGTCAAAATGTCAACTTGTGCGCAGACCGTGGATATGGTTGCTGCGTGTGCGCCACCGCAAAGGCTACGGTGTCCATTCGCCGTCGGCCTATGCCTTTCTGCGCGGTGTGGTGTATGAGAGCAGCACCTACTATGCCTACGCTGAGCTGGACCGCCTGCATCCTTGGTGGCAACGTTGGCTGCACTTATACCCAGTGTGCTGTCGCCGCCTGCTCTTCCGGCTGGCCAATTTCGTACATCCCGCCACCATCCTGATTCTGGGTGAGCGGCCGATAGAGGAGGCTTATATGCGGGCCGCCGTGCCTTCGGCAACCATCGTTCACGATACGCCGGCGGCGCATGGTGAACTATGGTTCGTGGCGCGCGAGTCGCTCCCAGCGCTGCCCACGCCCCTACCGCCGATGGCGGAGGACGGGATGCTCATCGTGGAGGGCATCCATGCCGATGCGGCAGCGCTTGATCGCTGGCGCGCCATCCAGCAGGACCCTCAGACGGTCATCACCTACGACCTCTACACTTACGGCCTCGTTTTCTTCGACTCCACGAAACATCCGCAGCACTATATCGTCAATTTCTGACTCGCTCAACGGCCCAAAAACAAATTATTTCGCGATAGTCATGAAAAAAGTTTGATATCTTGACACGTTTTTCATAATTCCTTTGTATCTTCGCGCCCGATTTGGAAAAAACACTCAACAAGATATGTACTGGACACTTGAATTAGCCTCAAAATTGGAAGACGCTCCCTGGCCTGCTACCAAGGAGGAACTGATAGACTATGCCGTTCGCAGCGGCGCACCCCTGGAAGTCATCGAGAACCTGGAGGAAATCGAGGACGAAGGTGACATCTATGAGAATATCGAGGATGTGTGGCCTGACTACCCCACCAAGGAAGACTTCCTGTTCAACGAAGACGAATACTAACGATGGATTTTTTGGAACTTGTCAAGAGCAGGTACAGCTGTAGGAGCTATCAGCCTGCTGTGTTTCTTATTCTTCCTCGTAGTGTTGGAAGAGGAAGTCGTTGTAGGGGTATTTCTGAACATGGAGCTCGCGGACGCGGGCGTAGAGGGTTCGCTTGAGCTCGTCGATGTTGGTGCGTTGGGCAGCGCTGATAAAGAGGCAGTCGCGGCCGAGCTTGGCCATCCAGGTCTTCATGAGGTCGGGCAGCGACAGGTTCTCGCGCGTGGTGGGCGTGAGGTCGTCGGCGTCCTTGGGTGTGAAGGTGTAGGCGTCGATCTTGTTGAAGATAATCATGTTGGGCTTGTCTGCACAACCGAGGTCGGCGAGTGTCTTTTCCACTACTTTAATCTGTTCCTCGAAGTCGGGATGGGAGATATCCACCACGTGAACGAGTAGGTCTGCTTCTCGCACTTCGTCGAGGGTGCTTTTGAAGCTCTCGATGAGGTCAGTGGGTAGCTTGCGGATAAAGCCAACGGTGTCGGAGAGCAGGAAGGGCAGATTGTCGATGATGACTTTGCGCACGGTGGTGTCAAGGGTGGCGAAGAGCTTGTTCTCGGCGAAGACCTCGCTCTTGGAGAGGAGGTTCATCAATGTGCTCTTGCCCACATTGGTGTAACCCACGAGTGCCACACGAATCATGCGTCCGCGGTTGCCGCGTTGTGTGCTTTTCTGGCGGTCGATGTCGGCGAGGCGCTGCTTGAGGAGGCTCATGCGGTTGAGGATGATGCGCCGGTCCATCTCCAGCTGTGTCTCACCCGGTCCGCGCAGCCCCACGCTGCCCTTGCCACCTCCGCTGCCGGAGCCGCCGCCCTGGCGCTCCAGGTGTGTCCAGAGGCGTTGCAGACGGGGCAGCATATAGCGGTACTGCGCCAGCTCCACCTGCGTCTTGGCATTGGCGGTCTGTGCGCGCATGGCGAAGATATCAAGGATGAGGCTGGTGCGGTCGAGAATCTTCACCTTCAGGGCCTGCTCGATATTGCGCAGCTGCTTGGCGCTGAGCTCATCATCGAAGATGACCATGCCCACAGGTTGTGGGAGTTGAGCGTTGAGCGTTGAGCGTTGAGCGTTCTCTGCAGCTTTCTCAGCCTTATCGTTGGTCTCTTCTATGTAAGCACGAATCTCGTCGAGCTTGCCGGAGCCTACGTAGGTGACGCTGGAGGGGCCGCCGACGCGCTGGGTGAAGCGCTTGACGGTCACGGCTCCCGCTGTAGTGGCGAGGAACTCCAGCTCGTCGAGATATTCGTTGGTCTTGCGCTCATCCTGCTCGGGGGTAATCAGCCCCACGAGGATAGCGGTCTCAGCTTGCGCCTCAGTGATGACAAACTCCTTCATTGGACAATTTTACAATTATACGATTGGACAATTATACAATTATCTTCCTTCTCAAAGTTTAATAAGGGTTAGGTCGATACAATAGTAAAATTGTAAATTGTCCAATTGTCCAATTACTTCACTTGGATCACCAAGTACTTGCTGGCACTCCAGAACTTGGTGGGGTCGGTAATCTTCAGGATGTACTGGCCCTTGGAGTCCTTGAAGAGGTTGTAGCTGCCGCTGGGGTGACTGGTGAGGATCTCTGCGCTCTTGCTGTAGAGCTTGATCTCTTTGTCGATGCGGATGTCAATCTTCGTGAAGTAGTCCTTGTTGAAGTCGCCGCTGCGGAGGACATCACCCTTTTGCAGGATCTTCTGTTCCTTCAGCTCAGCCTTGGTGCCGAATACGAACCATGCGGAGTGCAGGTCTTTGTCCTGAGCTTGAATGGTCTCCTGCTTCTGCTCGTTGTCGGCGGTGAGGGCGCTGACATTCTCGTTGAGTGAGCTGATCTGCTCGCTCTGCTCAACCAGCAGGAGGTCTTTCTCTGCCAGCGTGGCCTCCAGCTCCTGTATGCGCTGGTTCTGTGCTTCCAGCTGCTTGTTGAGGTTCTCGATGGTCTTGGTGAGCTTTTCCACATTCACGGTGGTGCTCTTCAGCTTCTCGCGCAGCTGGGCAATCTTGTCGCGGTTCTCCTTCATGGTCTGCTGGATGAACTGCATATTCTCGCGGATGACCTCGCGTGAGGAGGCTGCCTCGGGGTTGCCGTTGGCTACTGTGATACGGCCTTCAGCCTCGTTGATGAGGCGGAAGCCTTCCTGGACTTCGTTGATGGAACCCATGATCTCGTTGAGTTCCACGTCTTTCTCGTCAATCACTTGCATGAGTGAGTCGCGCTCGTGCTGTGCACGCTCCTCTGCCTTCTTGGCATCGTCACAAGCCATCAGTGCAAACAAGCACAGCGGCAAAAGAAACAATTTTTTCATACTACTATTGTTTTTTAGTTGATGTTTTCGATTTAATTTAATGGGGCTCCTCCTACGATGAGGACGAATTCGCCGCGTGGTTCATGCTCGGTGAAATGGGCTAAAATCTCGCTTAGCGAACCTCGAACGATTTCCTCGTGCACCTTGGAGATCTCACGACAGGCGGCAGCGGGACGGTCGGCGCCGAAGGTCTCCACGAATTGCGTGAGTGCTTTCACTACTCGGTGCGGTGATTCGTAGAACACGATGGTACGTGGTTCTGTGGCCAGCTGTGCGAGGCGCGTCTGCCTCCCTTTCTTTTGGGGCAGGAAGCCCTCGAAGCAGAATTTGTCGCAGGGGAGGCCAGAGGCCACCAGCGCCGGCACAAAGGCTGTGGCGCCCGGCAGACAACTTACCTCCACGCCAGCCCGTGCGGCCTCACGTGCCACGAGAAATCCTGGGTCGCTGATGCCAGGGGTGCCGGCATCGCTCACGACAGCGATATTCTCGCCCGCCTGCAACCGCTCCACGATGCGTGCCACCGTCTGGTGTTCGTTGAACTTGTGGTAGGAGAGCATCGGGCGGTGTATGTCGAAGTGCTTCAGCAGCTGACCGCTTGTGCGTGTGTCCTCTGCCAGAATCAAATCGGCTTCCTTCAGGATGCGGAGGGCCCGCATCGTGATGTCCTCCAGATTGCCTACGGGTGTGGGTACGATATATAACACGGGGCAAAGGTAGGTATAATTTACGATTTACGATTTACGAATGACGATTTATTTGTATTTTGCATGGTTTTTCACCTATTTGTTTGGTCGCGTGCTCGAAAAAAGCTAATTTTGACCCCAAATTTTGATTCATAATGACCCATTCCAAGGATTATACAGGTGAGATGGTGCGTCAGGGACGCATCGAGGTCATCTGCGGTTCCATGTTCTCCGGAAAGACCGAGGAACTCATCCGCCGCATGAAACGCGCCAAGTTCGCCAAGCAGAAGGTGGAGATCTTCAAGCCTGCCATCGACGTGCGCTATAGCGAGGAGGATGTGGTGAGCCATCAGGGCAATGCCATCCCTTCGACGCCCGTGGAGAGTGCTGCCAGCATCTTGCTCATGGGCTCGGACTGCGATGTCCTGGGCATTGATGAGGCGCAGTTCTTCGATGCGCAGATTGTGGATGTCTGCAACGAGCTGGCGGAACGTGGCATCCGTGTCATCGTGGCAGGTCTCGATCTCGACTTCAAGGGTCAGCCCTTTGGCCCTATGCCTCAGCTCTGCGCCATCGCTGACGATGTCACGAAGGTGCATGCCATCTGCGTCCGCTGTGGCGCGCTGGCCTATGTCAGTCATCGCATCGTGGCTGGTGAGAAGCAGGTGATGCTGGGCGAGACCCACGAATATGAGCCCCTCTGCCGGCAGTGCTATGCGGAGGCCGTGGCTCTTAAGGTTTAAGGTTTAGGGTTTATGGTTTAAGGTTAGAAATATGTTCAAGCAACCTATCACCTTTGATCGTTTCATTCGCGGTGCGCTCATCGTGCTGCTGCTTGTCGGCATCGGTCTGCTCGTCAACCGCTTGAGTGGTGTCCTGCTACCTTTCTTTATAGCGTGGCTGCTGGCCTATCTCATCTTCCCGCTGGTGCAGTTCCTGCAATACCGCTGTCGCCTGCGCTACCGCACCCTCAGCATCCTCGTGGCTTTCATCCTCGTGTTGGCGGTCATCACGGGTATCATGTTGCTGATCGTCCCTCCTATCGTGAAGGAGTTCTCTAAGGTGGGCGGGCTCTTCTCGCAGTATGCCGACCGCTTCCTGGGCGACACCGGTCTCATTCCCTATATCCAGCAGTTCCTCAACGAGTACGGTTCGCAGTACCAGAAGTCTCTCCCCGACCTATTGCAGGAGCAAGGCCTTATTGATGCCGTGCAGTCGTTGGCCATGCAGCTGTGGGGTGCCATCTATAACACGGTGGATTTCGCCATTGGCTTGTTAGGCTCTCTCATTGTGCTTCTCTATATGTTCTTCATCCTGCAGGACTACGAGCTCATCAGCAGCGGCTGGATACAGCTGTTGCCCAAGGGTAGCCGAGAGTTTGCCACGCAGCTGACCGAGGATGTGGAACGAGGAATGAATAGCTACTTCCGCGGACAAGGCTTGGTTGCCTTCTGCGTGGGCGTACTCTTTTCCATCGGCTTCGTTATCGTGGATTTCCCATTGGCGGTAGGTCTCGGTATGTTCATGGGCTTCCTCAACCTGGTGCCCTATCTGCAGACGCTGGGCTTTGTGCCTATGATCCTACTGGCGTTGCTGGAGGCTGCCGACACGGGGCTGAACTTTTGGTGGATACTCCTGCCTGCCGTCATTGTCGTGGCTGTGGTGCAGGTGTTACAGGACACTGTACTGGTGCCTAAGATTATGGGCTCCGCGATGGGCTTGAATCCTGCTGTCATCCTGCTCTCGCTGTCCGTGTGGGGTTCCCTGTTGGGTTTTATCGGTCTCATCATCGCCCTGCCGCTGACGACACTGCTCATCTCTTACTACAAACGTTTTGTGCTGGAGGAATCCAGCAATCAACCATAGTATGTTAGGTCAACTCTATCACACCATAAAAGAAGAATCCCCGCGCCCGTCTCAGCCTGCCGGTTTCAGCTTCGAGGTGCTGCCCCCCTTGAAAGGTACGGGCACCGAGACGCTGTTCAAGACTATCGAGACGCTGGCGCCCTTCAACCCTCGCCATATCAATATCACCACGCACCGTGCAGAGTATGTGTACCACGAGGTCGAAGACGGTCTGGTGCAGCGGCAGCGCATCCGTCGCCGTCCCGGCACCATCGCCATCGCCGCCGCCATCCAGCAGCGGTGGGGAATCCCCGTGATTCCGCATATTGTCTGCTCCGGCTCTACGAAGGAGGATATCGAGTATGCCCTGTTGGATCTTCAGTTCCTCGGCATCAAGGACCTCTTCCTGCTGCGTGGCGACAAGGCCAAGGAGGAGTCGATGTACACGCCTACGCCCGGCGGCTATACCCACGCCCTCGAACTCATCGAGCAGGTGAACCGCTTCAATGACGGCTTCTTCGCCGACGGCACGCCCATGAAAGTCAAGGGTCAGCCCTTTGAGTTCGGCGTGGCCTGCTACCCTGAGAAGCATGAGGAGGCTCCCAACCTGGAGAGCGACATCCGTGTGCTCTTGGAGAAACAGCGTGCAGGTGCCAAGGTGGCGATCACACAGCTGTTCTACGACAACGAGAAATACTACACCTTCGTGGCACGCGCCCGTGCTGCAGGTGTCACCATACCCCTCATCCCGGGTCTGAAACCGCTGGCCAAGCTCTCGCAGCTCGCCACCGTCCCCAAGACCTTTCGCTGTGACCTTCCCTTCGCCCTCTCCGAGGAGCTGCGCCGTTGCAAGACCGACGACGATGTGCGACAGGTGGGCATCGAATGGGGCATCGAACAGTGCCGCGACCTGATTGCCCACGGCATTCCCAGCCTCCATTTCTACACGCTCAGTGCGGTGGAGAGCATCAAGCGGATCGCGGAGAAGGTGTATTAGACCCACCCTGACCCCTCCCGTGAGGGAGGGGCAACCTTGCGGATTGATATTATAATGTATGTCTGAAGAATTCTATATAAAAAGTGATACTACGCGCCAGCCACTCCCCTCCATTACGGGAGGGGTCGGGGGTGGGTCTTACTTCATAGGACAAACGACCATCTGGCAGCGGCTGCTCGGCGACCTCGTGGCAGACCGTGTGCCGCATGCGCTGATGCTGTGCGGCCCTGCGGGGTCGGGTAAGCTGGCGCTGGCGGTGGCTTTTGCGCGGGCACTGCTCTGTGAGCATCCGCATGAGGATGGCAGCCCGTGTGGCGAGTGTTCCTCCTGTCGCATGGCGATGAAGTTGGAACACCCCGACCTGCACTTCACGTTCCCCATCGTCAAAGGTACGCGTATCAAGAATGCCGAGGACTCCATATCGGACCATTATATCAAGGAATGGCGCGCGCGCGTGCTCGCGAGTCCCTATTTCGACCTCAACGACTGGCTTGAGGACATGGGTGCCGCCAACCAGCAAGCGACGTACTATGTAGCCGAGAGCGACAACATACAGCGTAAGCTGGCCCTGAAGAGTAGTATGGGCGGCCGCAAGGTGATGGTCGTGTGGTTGCCGGAGAAAATGAACCAGGAGACGGCCAACAAACTGCTGAAACTGTTTGAGGAACCGCCCGTCGGCACGCATTTCCTGATGGTCTCCGAGGAACCCGACCTGGTCCTGGGCACCATCCTTAGCCGCACACAGCGCATCCTCGTGCCGCCCCTCTCGCGCGAAGAGTACCAGCAGGCACACCCGCCCAAGGACGAGCGACTGTTCCTGGATCTGTTCATGATGCTGATGCGCCTCGCCTACCAGCGCAAGGTCAAGGACCTGCGTGAATGGAGTGAGCAGCTCGCGGGCATGGGCCGCGAGGTACAGAAGAGCTTCCTGCAGTTCTGCCAGCGACAGGTGCGCGAGAACTTCATCTATAACTTCAGCCAGCCTGCGCTCAACGACCAGACCGCTGACGAGGCCGCCTTCAGCCGCAACTTCGCCCGCTTCATTAACGAGCGCAACGTCATACCCATCACCGAGGAGCTGACGACAGCAGAGCGTGATATCGCGCAGAACGTCAACGCCCGCATGGTCTTCTTCGACCTCACACTTAAAATGATTGTCTTACTGATACGATAAAAATGGAAAATGTATATCGCGGCCTCTCCTATCGAGGCTGCCCCAAGCAGAGCTGCCAGCTCAATGTCTATGATTACCTGGCCGATATCCCCGGCAACGCGGAGACGACGGACCTCGTGGAGGTGCAGTTCAAGAACACGCGTAAGGGCTACTACCATAACTCCAACAACCTGCCGCTGGAGAAGGGCGATGTCGTGGCTGTCGAAGCCTCACCTGGTCACGATATCGGCACCGTGACGCTCACGGGCAAGCTCGTGCTCTTACAGATCAAGCGCTACCCGCCCAAGAGCATGGACGATATCAAGCACATCTACCGCAAGGTGCGCCCCGTGGATATGGAGAAGTACGAGGAGGCCAAGGCGCGCGAGCACGAGACGATGATCCGCAGCCGCCAGATTGCCAAGGACCTGGGTCTGGAGATGAAGATTGGCGACGTCGAGTATCAGGGCGACGGCAATAAAGCCATCTTCTACTATATTGCCGATGGACGCGTAGATTTCCGTCAGCTCATCAAGGTGCTGGCTGAAGCCTTCCATGTGCGCATTGAGATGAAGCAGATCGGTGCCCGCCAGGAGGCAGGGCGCATCGGTGGCTTCGGTCCCTGTGGCCGCGAGCTGTGCTGCACCACGTGGATGCGTAACTTCGTCAGCGTCGGCACACCTGCCGCGCGTTTCCAGGACCTAAGCCCCAACCCGCAGAAGCTGGCCGGCCAGTGTGCGAAGCTGAAATGCTGCATGAACTTCGAGGTTGATCAGTATGTCGAAGCCTCGCGCCGCTTGCCCAGTCGCGAAATGCAGTTGGAGACCATCGATGGCACGTGGTACTACTTCAAGGCCGACATCCTCTCGAACATGATTACGTATTCCACCGACAAGCGCGTGGCTGCCAACCTGACCACCATCTCCGCCGAGCGTGCCAAGGAGATCATCGCCATGAACCGCGAAGGCCAGAAACCCGATGCCCTCGACAACAGCGTCAAGGCCGCACCCGCCAAGCCCATCGACCTGGCTGCCCAGGAGGACCTCACCCGCTTCGACAGCGCCCGCAAGAAAAAGAAGAAAAAGAAGAAGAGAGCAGGGGGAGAAGGGAGAATTGAAAATTGAGGCCCCATTTATTTTTATTATTTATCATTTCATCGTTGGCTCTCTCCTCCTGCCGCCAGCGGCCTGTGCTTTATGACTATGTCCCTGTCAATCCTCACGGTTGGCAGACTACAGACACGCTCCGCTTCACCCTCCCTGCGGTGCCTGCTGACGGCGACTACACGTTGTCCTTAGGGGCGCGTTATAACAGTCAATTCCCTTACGAGGACGTTTGGCTGGTGCTGGAGCAGCGCTATCTTTCTGTTCGTCGCCGCGACACCCTTCATCTCGCCATGCCCACGGAGAAGCCCACCTGGCAGACCAACGGCATCGCCTATCATGAAGCGGAGGCCCCCGTCACCACCACCCATCTCACGCCACAGCAAATGCCCGTCGAGCTATTGGTGTATCATGTGATGCGGCACCAATGCCTGACGGGCATAACGGAAGTCGGCGTGAAGGTAGAATAGCTACATCTTCATGCGAATAATGCGGAAACGGGCGGCGCTGTAGGCGGGGATGTCGTCGCCTTGAGCCGTTTCACCGTAGAACTGCTGATACGGGATGCAGACAATCCACTCGGCGCCCTCGGGCATATACTGCAGGGCGGTGCCGAAGCCTTCGGTGTAGGACCCAGGGGTGGCGTCTGCGTAGGCTGCGGTCTGCGGGTCGAAGGGGCCGTAGAAGGTCTGTGCAAAGACTTTCTCAAAGACGTGGCCGCTCTCATCCGTGGTGGGTATCAGCCACCCGCGGAACGCCACGCGCACGGTCTCTGTCGATTTAGCCAGCGTGGTGCCAGTGCCCTGATTGATGATGCGCACGCAGATGCTGTCATATACGAGACCGCTCTGGAACGTAGGGCTCTTGCGCAGCGACTTATACATGCGCCAGTCGCAGTGCTCTTCCCAGCTGTCGCCATACTGTGCGCGGGCGGCATTGATGGCTGTGCGAGCCGTGTCGGCTACGTGCTTGAACCATTCCGTGTTGCGCGCCTCCCAGTCTTCATAGGGGTCGTACGCCTCGTTCTCGGAGCAAGAGCAGAGGCATAGAAGCAAGCAGAAGACCCACCCCCAACCCCTCCCGTGAAGGGAGGGGAGTAGCTGGCGCGTAGATGCGATATCTTTAGTCATATTTTATTAGAAATAATGAGGAGTCTAGAGGACTGAAATTCCCCTCCCTTCACGGGAGGGGGCAGGGGTGAGGCTTTACAGCAACTTCTTCAGCAAGCTGGTGATGCTCACTTTGTCCTCGATGATGCTCTGGAGGTCAGCGATGGGCACGCGCTTCTGTTCCATCGTGTCGCGGTCGCGCAGGGTGACGCAGTGGTCGTTGAGCGTGTCGTGGTCGATGGTGACGCAGTAGGGGCAGCCGATGGCATCCATGCGGCGGTAGCGCTTGCCGATGGTGTCCTTCTCGTCGTACTTGCAGTTGAAGTGGAAGCGCAGGTCGTTGACAATCTGCTGTGCCACCTCGGGCAGGCCGTCCTTCTTCACCAGCGGCAGCACGGCCAGCTTCACGGGAGCCAGCGCGGCGGGCAGACGCAGCACGACGCGGGTGTCGCCGCCTTCCAACTGCTCCTCGCAGTAGCTGTGGCACATGACGCTGAGGAACATACGATCCACACCGATGGACGTCTCGATGACGAACGGCGTGTAGCTCTCGTTGGTTTCGGGGTCGAAGTACTCGATCTTCTTGCCGCTGTACTTGGCGTGCTGGCTGAGGTCGAAGTTGGTGCGTGAGTGGATACCCTCCACCTCCTTGAAGCCGAAGGGCATGTGGAACTCGATGTCGGTGGCGGCGTTGGCGTAGTGTGCCAGCTTGTCGTGGTCGTGGAAGCGGTAGTTCTCGGCGCCGAAGCCCAGGGCCAGGTGCCAGGCCATGCGGGTCTTCTTCCAGCTCTCGAACCAGTCGAGCTCGGTGCCGGGCTTCACGAAGAACTGCATCTCCATCTGCTCGAACTCGCGCATACGGAAGATGAACTGGCGAGCCACGATCTCGTTGCGGAAGGCCTTACCGATCTGTGCGATACCGAAGGGGAGCTTCATGCGGCCCGTCTTCTGCACGTTCAGGTAGTTCACGAAGATTCCCTGTGCCGTCTCGGGGCGCAGATATATAGTCGAGGTTCCCTCGGCGGTCGATCCCACCTCGGTCTTGAACATCAGGTTGAACTGGCGCACGTCGGTCCAGTTGCGTGTGCCGCTGATGGGGCAAACGATTTCCTCGTCTAGGATGATCTGCTTGAGCTCGTCGAGGTCGTTGGCGTTCATGGCCTTCTGGTAGCGCTCATGCAGGGCATCGCGCTTGGCTGTGAGCTCCAGCACACGGCCGTTGGTGCTGCGGAACTGCGCCTCGTCGAAGGCGTCGCCGAAGCGCTTGGCAGCCTTAGCCACTTCCTTGTCAATCTTCTCGTCGTACTTCGCCATCTGGTCCTCGATGAGGACATCGGCGCGGTAGCGCTTCTTCGAGTCGCGGTTGTCGATGAGGGGGTCATTGAAGGCATCCACGTGGCCGCTGGCCTTCCAGGTCGTGGGATGCATGAAGATGGCAGCGTCGATGCCGACGATGTTCTGGTGCAGCAGCACCATGCTCTGCCACCAGTACTGCTTGATATTGTTCTTCAGCTCCACGCCGTTCTGACCGTAGTCATAGACAGCGCCGAGGCCATCGTAGATATCACTGGAGGGGAACACGAAACCGTACTCCTTGCAATGCGAAACAATCTTCTTGAAAACGTCTTCTTGTTGTGCCATGATTTATCGCGGCTTCGCCGCAGTTTAATGTTTAAAGTTTAGCGTTTAAGGAAATTCGGGCGCAAAGATACATAAAAAGTTTAAGGTTGAAGGTTTAAAGTTTAAAGTTTTTGCTTTATTCGCTCTTTTTTATCCCCCTTGGGGGATGATAGGGGGCTTAGAATATAACTTCGTCCTTTGCTTGTCCTGTGGTGATTTCCTCCACGACGTCGTCATCGGGTAGGGGAGTGGCGGGTGCGGCTTCGGGGGAGGACTCTGTGGCGGTGCCCGAAGGTTCTCCCGAGGAGGCTTCCTGCCGTTTGCCCTTGCGTCCGCTGCCCTTTCCGCTGGCGGCTTTCGCCGTCGGGTCGTTGCAGAGAGAGGCTTTGATGTAGGCGGTACGCTCCTCGCCCGGGATGCGCACCTGGAACCAGCCGCCACTCTCGGACAGCACGTCCAGCTTCGTGCCGCGACGGACTTGCAGGTTGCCGCCGCTGCCGTCGGCGTTCACGCTGATGATGGCGTGGTTGGTGCCGGGACCCGTGCGCAGGTTAGCCACTTTGGCGGACACGGTGACCTGCTTCAGCACGTCATCCTTCGGCGCCTGCTTATCATCCGTGCAGCGGCCATAGAGCCAGAAGCCTGCGATGACGATAATGATAAATCCAAATAACTTTTTCATGTCATGTATGTTTTATATGTTCATTTCAGTGTGGTCGCCAGCACGTCCTTGCAGGTGGTGCGGATGATGTCTAAGTAGTGCTCGCTGGGCATTCCAAGCCAGTGGGTAGTCTCATAGGGAAGGTCGTCCTTCCACGTGCCCTTGAACATCTCGTCCCACCTCTTCTGGCGTATGCCTTGGCGCCAGGAGCCATCAGGGTGCTCGGGGTGGATGAGCCGACCGCAGTCGTAGTCGCCCTCGGAGTACCATTCATACTGGTCGGCGGAACTCGGGTTCAGTCCTAGGAAGAAAATGGAGCCCTCGCCCTGGCGCACGCCGTGCTCGAAGTGCCCATCGTAGATCATCTGTCCCACTTCCTTGTAATACTCGCGCAGGTCGGGGTACTCGGGGTATGGGATGTGGTCCTCGTCAGCAAAGTACTCCATACGTCCTTTGCCATGCGGCAGTCCCTGGGCGTCTTTCTCGCCCTCGTACGCTATCTTGATAATCTTTCTTAATTCTGACATCACGATTCTATTTGACAATTTACGATTTAGTTTCAAGTTTCAAGTTTCAAGTTTCAGGGTTCAGGGTTCAAGGAAAGATTTATTTTTCACTTTTCACTCTTTCATTTTTCATTCCTTCACTTTCCACGTCAGTTCCAATGAGTATTCATCTCCGTCATACACGCAGCCGTCGCTCCACTCGCGGCCTTCGATTTCCTTTGAGAGATGGAGAGGTTTGTCGGGACGCACTTCGTATGTCTTGTCGTAGTACTCGATAGTGATACAATCCTTCTTGATGCTCGTAATCTCATACCCCCAGAAGCCATCAAGATTGAGCCTTCCAAGCTTGGCCTGGATGTCCTCTTCATTGTATTCCCATTCACCATCGCTATAGGCTGTCCATGACTTGTGACCGCTCTTAACGTGCAGCATGACGATGCCATCGTAATGCTCCTCGTTGCTGACAAAGACACCATCCATAAAGAGTCCCTCATAGCGACGGTTGCCGTGATGGCGGTCACCCACGAGCACGCCCTGTCCATCGGGACGATTATTCCTCACTTCGCCGTTATACACCCACTCGCTGTATCCGTACTCGATGTGTCCGTCCTTCCACACGTGGGCTTCTAACTCGCCCTCGACACCTCTGGGATCCGGTAGCGTCACCTCGACGGATGCACGGCTATCGTGTTTCCACTCCTGCGCCTCCACGAGTTCACCTTTCTTCCAATGTTCTTTGCGGCTCATGCCTGCCTTGGCGCAATACACGGTGATGTAGCCGTCGTAGGGGCGGAAGTCGCGAACGTCGTCGCCATAGTGGTCCAGCACGTCGCCATTTGGCAGCTCGACGGTGGCGTGGGTGGAGGGCTCATAGACATAGCTGTTGTACTGATTGGCCGTATAGCGTCCGCCCTGTTGTTCAATGTGATAGACCTCGTCGCCATCTTTCAACGTGAGCTTGAGGGTGGTGCAATCCACCTTGCTGGTCTCGTCAATCTCGAAATCCTCCACCTCGTAGTGGAACAACTCCTCGGGAGCCGAAAAACGGATCTCGCTATCGCCGGCATACCACTCCTCGACCCATGGCTTCTCGCCCAGGAACAGCTCAAAGCCATAGCGCTTGCCGCCATGCAGGAACATAGCGATGGAATCGGGCTTTCCCGATGATGGGTCGTTGGGATTCGACTTGGGATGCTGGATGCGGAACACGCCGTGCAGCCCCCACCACTCGGGCTTCTTGTCCTTCGAGGTGTTGATCCACGCCTTCTCAATCCACGAGCCGTCGGCAAACTCGTAGCGACCCTCGGCGGCGTAGGCCGGACCGTTGATGCTGGCATAGCTCAGGTGGAAGCGGCCCTTGAAGTGGTCGCCATTGGGGTACCACACCTCGCCGTCGCCGATGGGCCCTGCCAGCTCCTGACGAATGGTGTCGCCCCACTGCCAGTCACCTATATAAATAAGTTCTGTGCTGATGAGCTTCACGTAGTAGTAGGTACGACAGATGACGCCATAGCCCATATCCGTGGAGGTGCTGTCGATTTCCACCTCCTCGCCCACCTTGATGCTGAAGGTCTTGCCGCGCAGCTCCAAATCGAGCTGCTGGCCATCGTAGGCTTTGACGACAGGCGCAGAGCGCGGGCTGCCCCACCATTTCGGCAGCGGTTCGCCCACCTTCACATCTTTCTCGTCGATTTCATAATGCTCTCTCGGCGTTCGGCTCACCGTGGCTCCACGATCTATATAACCGCTGTAAACATTGATGAAGCAAGCTGTTGCCATAGTCGGTTGTATTGGGTAAATGATAATTTTGTGGCAAAGATACACATTTTTCCGTAAAACAAACGTTTCAATCGAAATTTTTCATACATTTGCACGCAGATAAGCTCAACACACACCATGACAATGAATCATTTACTGAAGACTAACATGCGAATGAGCCTCGTGGCGCTCTGTCTGTTGCTGACAGGGGCCGCGCAGGCGCAAACCTATCTCACCGATGTCCATAAGCCCACCGAGGAGCGCAACTACAAAGCCTACCCCACGAAGGGCGACGGCATCATGCAGATTGCCAAATTCAAGTATAAGGGCGGTTTCACGCTGGGCTCCGGCCGCGGCGGCCTCATCAGCAGCAACACGCCCGGCTACGTCACTTTCAACCTCAACGGAAGCTACGACAAGATCAGCTTCGTCGTGGGCCCGAGCAGCCCCCGCGGCGCATCGGACGAGGGCAACTGCATCGTCACGATGAAAGCCGACGGCAAGAAAGTTTTCGACAAAGTCATCTGGGACCACGACGCGCCACAGGAGTATGCCATCGACATCAAGGGTGCCCGCCAGCTGCGCTTTGATGTCCCGCATGGCGAAACCAATCTGGCTTTTGGCGCCGTGAAGCTGTGGAAGGCAGGACAACCCTACAAGCCCTCTGCCGACCCGCAACGCGCCATTCCATCGGGCAGCCGCGTGCAGCTCGTGGGACAGTTGGAGCCCTATTTCCTGCGCAGCTCCGGCTATGTCTCGCCCATCTCCTCCAAGGAGCGCGTGGCCGACAAGCGCCCCGAGACCGCCATCAGCATCAACCGCGTCGAGTACAAGACCGGTCTGCAGTTTACAGCCACCCAGGCGCTCGCCGGACATACCGAGGCGTGGTGCTACTTCTGGCTGCAGAAGAAGTACGACAAGCTCTCGTTCGTCGTCGGTCCGCGTGACAACCAGGCCAGCGCCGCCACAGGCTGGCTGACGGTGAAAGCCGACGGCAAGATCATCTATGAGAAGCGCATGACACAGCTCGACCTGGCCGAGCAGGTGGTGCTCGACGTGGCGGGTGTCAACCAGGTGTCGTTCCACAGTATCGACGAGGACAGCCGCATCAATGGCGGCATCGTCTTCGGCGTCGTCAACATGTTCGTCTATCCCAAGACCTACGATATGGCTGCGCTGCCGCAGGCCGGTGTAGTGAACGCCTCGAAGGGTAAGCTCTCCAAGCTGCCCGATGTCTGCAAGCTCGTCTCGAACATCAAACCCTTCTCCGTGCAGGGTATGGCCGGCTACCAGAACATGCTCTACGACGGCGAGAGCGACTACTACACCTTCTCGATGGGTGGCGAGCAGTTCTCCGAGGGCTTCCTGCTCACCAGCGGCAAGACGCTCTTCGACGATAATATCAGCGCCTTCTGGAAGTTCGATTTAGCCGGTGAATTCGACTATTTGAGCTTCACGGCGGGTGCCCTGACCAAGCGCCGTACGCAGTGCGACGATGACCTCCGCATCTACTGCGACGGCAAGGTGGTGCTCGACACCGTCATCCACGTCACGTGGCCCAACCAGCGCTTCATCATCCCCCTCAACAAATGCCGCACGCTGACCTTCGCCAAGCCCGGTAATATGCAGCAGAAAGACAGCTTCTTCGGCATCGGCGACGCCGTGCTCTACCGCGGTGAACCCGTGGAAAACGACCTCTTCGTGCACCCCAAGCCCGAATGCCCGCCCGAGGCCGACCTCATCGACCTCTGCAAGGCACCCTACTATCACTATGTCGGGCGCTACCTGAGCGTGCTCACCAACTTCGATTTCAACGACTGTTTCCAGAACGGAGGCTCGCAGCGCCGCTTCTTCCAGATGCACGACGGTACGAAGATATATAAAGGTGTCATGCTGGAGACGAACATCCCGCCCGCCTTAGAGAACATCACGCCCATGGGCGCTGTCTTCATGTTCCTCACCGGTGTCGGCGCCAATGTCTCCGGCAGCGATGTCAGCGCCCATACCGGAACTACCGGTGGCGTGCAAGGGCCCCTCACGGGCGGCATCCTCTCCCTCTTCAGCGGTGGCGGCAAGCAGTCCTCGGCAGCAGCCTTCAACCCCTACGGCGAGTACGACGAGCTGACCTTCACCGTCGCCTGTAAGTCGCCCTACGTAGATCCCGGCACCTCCCTCTTCGGCGACGGCAAGGCACCTCCCGTGCGCCTCGACGTCTTCGCCGACCAGGTGAAGGTAGGTGAGTTCTGGGTCTCCAACGAGATGAAGCCCGCCACCTATACCGTCCCCATCCGCCGCTGTCACCAGCTCATGTTCTGGCTCGAATGCGGCGACGTCCGCTCCGGCCAGTACGTCCTCTACGACATGACCGTGCGAAAGAAAGGAAACTGATGCTCTTTTCCCCATTAATAGCTGCAAAATTGCCACCCATACGGTAATAAGTAAAGCATTGTATATATGAATCCATCATGATGGATTGATTAAGCCATCATGATGGATTAATTGTGCCATCATGATGGATTCATCAATAGAGTGCACTCTTTCGAGTGATACTATGTTGCTTTTTAACCTTAATCATTAAACTTTTTCGGCTCGGACAGCGTGCGTTTCAGAATTTTTCGTATCTTTGCGCCGAAATTCCCATTAAACGTTCATCGTTAAACGTTAAACGAATCAAAAAGCCGCGATCGCATGGACGATAAAAACGTGATGCAGGATGGCATCACACACCATCTGAACCGTATGTACCAGGACTGGTTCCTGGACTATGCCTCGTATGTCATTCTGGAGCGTGCCGTGCCGCATATCGGCGATGGCTTCAAGCCTGTGCAGCGGCGTATCCTGCACTCGATGAAGCGCATGGATGACGGCCGCTTCAACAAGGTCGCGAACATCGTGGGCCACACGATGCAGTTCCACCCGCATGGCGACGCCTCGATCAAGGACGCGCTGGTGCAGCTGGGGCAGAAGGAGCTGCTCATCGACTGCCAGGGCAACTGGGGTAATATCCTCACGGGCGACGATGCGGCTGCGGGCCGTTACATTGAGGCGCGTCTGTCGAAGTTCGCCCTGGACGTGGTCTTCAATCCCAAGACGACGGAGTGGAAGCTCAGCTATGACGGGCGCAACAAGGAGCCTATCTGCCTGCCGGTGAAGTTCCCGCTGCTGCTGGCACAGGGCGCTGAGGGTATTGCCGTGGGTCTGTCGTCGAAGATTCTGCCGCACAACCTCAACGAGCTCTGCGAGGCGGCCATCGCGTACTTGCACAACGAGCCCTTCCAACTCTACCCCGACTTCCCCACGGGTGGCAGCATCGATGTCTCGAAATACAACGACGGCCAGCGCGGCGGCGTGGTGCGCGTGCGTGCCAAGATCGAGAAGCGCGACAGCAAGACCTTGGCCATCACCGAGTTGCCCTTTGGCAAGACCACGGGGTCGCCGCAGAAACCCAGCCAGTTCATTGACAGCATCCTGAAAGCTGCCGAGAAGGGGAAAATCAAAGTCCGCAAGGTCGAGGACATGACGGCCGCCGGCGTGGAGATCCTCATCCACCTGCAACCCGGCGCCAGCTCCGACAAGACCATTGACGCGCTCTACGCCTGCACCGACTGCGAGGTCAGCATCTCGCCCAACTGCTGCGTCATCGACGACCGCAAGCCCTGCTTCCTCACCGTCAGCGAGGTGTTGCAACGCTCCGTAGATAACACCAAGGAACTGCTGCGCAAGGAGCTGCTGATACGGCGCGGCGAGCTGATGGAAGCGCTGCATTTCGCCTCCTTGGAACGCATCTTCATCGAGGAACGCATCTACAAGGGCAAGCCCTTCGAGAACGCCAACAGTACCGATGAATTGTGCGAATACATCGACGAGCGACTGACACCCTTCTACCCGCAGTTCGTGCGCGAGGTGACGAAGGACGACATCCTGCGCCTGCTTGAAATCAAGATGCAGCGCATCGCCAAGTTCAACAAGGACAAAGCCGACGAGGCCATCGCCCGCATGAAGGAGGAGGTGGCTGAGATCGACCGCGACCTGGCCAACATGATTGAGGTGACGGCCAACTGGTTCCGCTTCATTCAGGACAAATACGGCAAGGACCACCCGCGTCTCACCGAGATTCGCAGCTTCGACAGCATCGAGGCCTCGAAGGTTGTGGAAGCCAACCAAAAGCTCTATATCAACCGCGAGGAAGGCTTCATCGGCACTGGGCTGAAGAAGGATGAGTTCGTGTGCAACTGCTCGGACATCGACGATGTCATCATCTTCTACAAGGACGGCACCTACAAGGTCATCCGCATTGGCGAGAAGGTCTTCGTGGGCGAGACGGAGCGCTCGAAAGCCGAGAAGCGCAAGTGCCAGATCATCCACGTCGCCATCTTCAAGAAGAACGACACCCGCACCATCTACAACGCCGTCTATCGCGACGGCCGCGACGGCGCCTTCTACATCAAGCGCTTCAACGTCACCAGCATCACGCGCGACCGCGAGTACGACCTCACGCAGGGCAAGCCCGGCAGCCGCGTGGCTTACTTCACCGCCAACCCCAACGGCGAGGCGGAGGTCATCAAGGTGAACCTGAAGCCCAACCCGAAGCTCAAGCGCGCCTTCTTCGACAAGGACTTCAGCGAGATCATGATCAAGGGTCGTGCGTCGATGGGCAACCTGCTCACGAAACTCGATGTGGAGCGCATCGGCCTGAAGAGTCACGGCAGCAGCACGCTGGGCGGTCGCCATGTGTGGTTTGACCACGACGTGAAGCGCCTCAACTACGACGAGCACGGCCAGTATCTGGGCGAGTTCCACGCTGATGACCAGATTCTCGTCGTCCTGGACAACGGTGAGTTCTACACCACCAACTTCGACCTCAACAACCACTACGAGCCCAACATCCTGCGCATCGAGAAGTTCGACGCGCTGAAGGTGTGGACGGCCGCCCTCTTCGATGCCGAGCAGGGGTTCCCCTATCTCAAGCGCTTCCCGCTGGAAGCCTCGGTGCGCCACCAGAACTTCCTGGGCGAGAATCCCGACAGCCGCCTGCTGCTGCTCACGGACACCGTCTATCCGCGCCTCCTGCTCACCTATGGCGCCCCCGACGATTTCCGCGACCCGCTGGAAGTGGATGCCGAGCAGTTCATCGGCCAGAAGAGCTTCAAGGCCAAGGGCAAGCGCCTCACCACCCTCGCCCTCGCCAAGATCGAGGAGCTGGAGCCCACGCGCTTCCCGGAGGAGTCCCCCTCTTCACTCCCCACAGAGGGGGAGGACGGTGAAGAGCTTCCTGAAGTGGAAGATAATTCCCCTGAGGACCCCGCTCGTCCTGGCAGCGTCGATCCCCTCACAGGTCAATTCAACCTCTTTGAAGAATGATGACGCGGAAAGGTACGGACATGCACGGAAAAACGCGGAAAAGCCCGGAGGCATGCGGACAATTGCTCCGCCTGCTGTTCTGTGCAGTGGCGTGCGTTTTTCTCTTTCCTCTTTCCTCTTTCGCCCAAGAGGCCGATTCCACCGAGCTGAATGTGACGCATGCCACGATGTTCTATGGCGGTGTCTCGTCACAGCAGGACACCTATCTCACTCCGCTGCGCTACACGGGCTACCAGCTCTCGATGCTGCATGAAGGCCTGCGCATGACGTCGCTCTGGCAGGGGCGCGTCAGCGGGCAGTCGCTCGTGCAGCTCAACTTCACCTCTTCCTCCAGCGACTCCGGCAAGGGCAGTTATCTCGGGGGGCAGGTACATTACGACTATGCCCTCCACTACAACTGGCTCCTTGGCGAACGCTGGCGCCTGATGGTGGGACCGCAGTTGGGAGGCACCCTCGGCGTCCTCTACAACGCCCGTAACAGCAACAACCCCGCACAGGCCATTGCCAACGTCCACCTGAACGCCTCCGCGGCGGCCATCTTCCGCTTCCCCTTCTGTCGCCGCGAAGCTGCCGTGCGCTACCAGACGGACTTCCAGCTCCTGGGCGTGATGTTCAGCCCCAACTACGGACAGAGCTACTATGAGATCTTCGTGCTCCAGCAACCCGACCACAACGTCATCGCCACGCTACCGTGGAAGGCTTTGCGCTGGCGCAACCAGCTCACGATGGACATCCCCCTGCGCCGCTCCTCGATTCGCTACGGCCTCTTCCTCGACAGCCAGAGCTCGCATGTCAACAACCTCGTTCATGCCGATTTCACCGCAGGATTCATGGTCGGATGGGTGCGCCACCACACGCGCCGCCTCACGCGCCGGCAATTCCACAATGATTTTATCTTGTGATAAAAGATTAAAGATTAAGGATTAAGGATTAAAGATTAAGGATTAAAGATTAAGGATTAAGGATTAAGGATAAAGGATGATAGATAATAAGTCCCATAAGTCCCATAAGGCCAATAAGGCCAATAAGGCCAATAAGACCTATAAGACCTATAGGCCCAATAGGCCCCATAAGCCTTATTGGCCCCATTTTTCATTTATCATTTATTATTTTTCACTTTTCACTCTTTCATTTTTCACTCTTACGCTTTCCTCCTGCTTCCAGGCCAAAGACTTCGAGGACACGCCGGAGGGGAATATGGAGGCGCTGTGGACGATTATCGACGAGCATTACTGCTTCTTGGACTATAAGCGCGAGGCCATCGGACTCGACTGGAACGAGGTGCGTGGCCGCTATCGTGCCCGCCTCTCCGACGATATGACCAAAGCCCAGCTCTTCGAGGTGCTGGCGGAGATGCTCTCCGAGCTGCGCGACGGCCACGTGAACCTCTACACGCCCGCCGACGTGGGGCGCAACTGGTCGTGGTACGAGGACTTCCCCCCTAACTTCTATCAGGACTTGCAGGATGCCTACCTCGGTACGGATTACAAGATCGCCTCGTCGCTGAAGTACCGCATCCTCGACGATAACATCGGCTACCTCGTCTGCTCCTCCTTCGCCTCGGGCTTTGGCGAGGGGAACCTTGATGAGGTCCTTTACGGCCTGCGCAGCTGCAACGGCCTCATCCTTGACCTGCGCAACAACACCGGCGGCGACCTCACCCTTGCCGACCGTCTCGCCCAGCATTTCACCAACGAGCGCCGTCTCGTCGGCTACATCAGTCATAAGACCGGCAAGGGACACAACGACTTCTCCACACCCAAGGAGCAGTACCTGGAACCCTCCGAGGGCGTGCGGTGGCAGAAGCGCGTCGTCGTGCTCACCAACCGTCGGTGCTACAGCGCCGCCAACACCTTCGTGCGCGACATGAAACGCTGTCCGCAGGTCACCGTCCTCGGCGACCAGACAGGCGGCGGCAGCGGTATGCCTTTCTCGTCGGAGCTCCCCAACGGCTGGAGCGTCCGCTTCTCGGCCTGCCCCATGTACGATGCCGACATGAACCACATCGAATTCGGCATACAGCCCGACATCGTCGTCAGCCTCACTGACGATGATCGCGCCCGCGGCCTCGACACGCTCATCGAAGCAGCCCGTCAGTTGCTGCTGCAATAATAATCTCTTTCCGCTATGCATCTGCTCACCTCCCTGCACGCATTGTGTGCGCTCCTCCTTTGTCTCGACCTCTCCGGCACTTGGCGCCTTCGCTCGCGCCTGCCCGAAACCACGATGGAGCTGCCTGGCTCTATGATCACGCGCGGCATCGGCGACCCCGTCACCGTGGACACCCGCTGGACGGGCTCCCTCTATGACTCCAGCTATTTCTTCAACCCTTACATGGAGCGCTACCGCAAGGCGGGGGCGATGAAGTTCCCGTTCTTCCTCACGCCCCAGCACCATTTCGTGGGCGAGGCTGTCTATAGCCGAACGGTGCGTGTCCCCAAGCAGTGGCGCGGACAGCGTGTCACCCTCTTCCTGGAACGTCCACATATCGAGACCACCGTCTTTGTCAACGGCCACGAGGTGGGTCATCAGATGTCCCTCTCCGCACCGCATCAGTACGATGTCACGCCCTACTTGCGCTTCGGTCGGGATAACGAGCTCTCCATCCGCGTCTATAACGGCATCGAGAACGTCTGCGTGGGGCAGGACAGCCATAGCGTCACCGACCAGACCCAGGGCAACTGGAACGGCATCGCCGGGCGCATAGAGCTGCGCGCGGAGCCCCTCATCTGGCGCCGTCGCGTCATCACCGACCTCGCCACCTCCACTGTGCACCTTACCCTCAACGATCGCACCTATGACATCCACGTCCCCAACGCCCAGCCGTGGGACGAGCACCACCCGAAGCTCTATACCGCCACCGTCACCTACGACGGCGTGCCCGTCAGCGTCACTTTCGGCTTCCGCGAAGTGCAGGTGCAGGGGCGTGATATCCTCCTCAATGGCCACCCCATCCATCTGCGCGGCACTGTCGAGAACTGCTGCTTCCCCGAGACGGGCTACCCCCCCACCGACACCGCCTCATGGATGCGCCTCCTTGGGAAATGCAAGGAGTATGGCCTCAACCACGTCCGCTTTCATAGCTACTGCCCACCCGAGGCCGCCTTCGTGGCGGCCGATCGTCTTGGCATCTACCTGCAGCCCGAAGGCCCGTCGTGGCCCAATCACGGTGTGAAGCTCGGCAACGGACAGCCCATCGACAAATACCTCATGGATGAGGGGCGTGCCATCCTCGATGCCTACGGTCACCATCCCTCCTTCATCATGCTCGCCGCCGGCAATGAGCCCGCAGGACGTTGGGTGGAGTGGGGGAGCACCTTTGTGCAGACCATGAAGGCCCACGACCCCTCACGCATCTATTGCACCGCCAGCGTCGGCGGCGGCTGGGAGTGGGATACCGGCTCAGAATACCATGTCAAAGGTGGCGCTCGCGGCCTCGAATGGAATCGCCGTCAACCCTCGAGTAACGACGATTTCATCGAAGAAATCGCCCATCCCCGCAACTTCAAGCCATCCCCCAACTCTCAACTCTCAACTCTCAACTCTCAACCAATTATATCTCACGAGCAAGGCCAATGGTGTGCCTTCCCCGACTTCAAGGAGATACCGCAATATACTGGTGCCTATCGTGCCGCCAACTTCGAGATCTTCCGCGACCTCCTCGCCGACCACGGGATGGCCTCGCAGGCCGAGCGCTTCCTGATGGCCAGCGGACGCCTACAGGTGCTCGCCTATAAATATGAGATTGAGCGCCACCTGCGCACGCCCCACTATGCCGGCTTCCAGCTCCTCGGCCTCAATGACTACAGCGGTCAGGGCACCGCGCTCGTGGGAGCCCTCAACGTCCACTGGCGTGAGAAAGGCTACTGCACCGCCGCCGACTGGCGCGAGTTCTGCAGCGACCTCGTGCCCCTCGCCCATTTCCCCCGCTTCACCTTCGCCACCACCGACACCCTCCGTATTCCCGTCTCTCTCTATAACCCCTCATCCCTTAACCATAAACCCTTAACCCTCAACTATCAGATCGTTTCCTCTGGCCGTCTTCTTCAGCAGGGTGCTTGCACTCCGGGTGATACGATCACCTTTATTCCCGCGGCCCTCACGACCGCCAAGAAGCTCACCCTCACCATCACCGCCGATGACACCCATCAGAACCATTGGAACTTCTGGGTTTATCCGAAGGAGATGAAAGATGAGAGATTAGAGATGAGAGATGAGCGGTTGTTCGTGACCGCTTCCATGGATGAGGCCTTAGAACAATTGCAGGCAGGCCGCGATGTCCTCCTCTGCGCTGCAGGGAAGATCCGTTATGGTGCTGATGTCGTACATCGCTTCCTCCCCGTCTTCTGGAATACGTCGTGGTTCAAGATGAAGCCGCCGCACACGACAGGCGCTTACATTCAGGCAGCGCATCCCGTCTTCGCCGACTTCCCCACCGATGACTGGCAGGACCTGCAGTGGTGGGAACTCACCAACCGCGCGCAGTGCATGAACCTCGCCGAGTTCCCCAAGGACTACCAGCCCATCGTGCAGCCCATCGACACGTGGCATCTGTCCCGTAAGCTCGGTATGATGGTGGAGGCACGCGTGCTGAACGGCCGTCTGCTGCTCACCACCCTCGACATCACCACAGATCTCAATCGTCGCATCGTGGCCCGTCAGCTTCGCCACAGCATCCTCCGCTATATGGCGTCCTCTGCCTTCCAGCCTACGCTCACGCTCGACCCCGTGACCCTTCGCCATCTCTTCGAGCGCGACGCCCCACTCGTTGATATGTTCACCAACGACTCACCAGACGAACTTAAACCTAAGTTCCAGAATCCGTAAGAGCAGCGTAGTTACCAGACGTCTTCTGGCTCGACAGGGTTGTCATAGACATCCTTGGAGACGAACTCGAAGTAGTCCATGAAGAACTGGAGGCTTTCGTCGTCGAGGACGTTCTTGAAGCGGATATAATATTCTTTGTCGGGGTCGAGGTCCTCACTGACCATGATACGGCGTGAGACGGCCTCCCGCGTGATGGCCAAGGGCGCACTTGTTCCCTTGCCGCAGTGGTAGTACATGGGACCCTTCATGAAGCCGCGTGCGCGCAGAGCCTTGGTGACCTCATCCTGCTCTTCTGTGCTGAGCTTGGTATCTGCCTCGTAATCGGCATCATTCGTGTAGCCGAAAGTAGAAGTCTGGGTACTGTTCTTGAAGCGGTGGCGGAGGAAACCGATGCGGAGGTCCATAGGAATGTCCTGGGCGGGCAGGTAGTTGGGGTCGGAACCGAAATAGACCTGACACATACTACGCAAGTTGGAGTTGGAGCTGACGCCGAAGCGTATCTCATAATGTCCGCGCTTGGGCACGGGCGGCAGCTTCATTGTGAACTCGTACTTACCGATAATATTGAACTCGTCGCCCTGATAGTTGAACCAGTTGTAGTTGATGCCGGAGAGGTAGTAGAAACCGGTGCCCTCGCGCATCGTCACGTCAGCCAGGTAGGGATATTCCACGGGGAAGCCCACGGTGCCGCCATAGGGATGGTCGGCAGGTGAGAATTTGTATTTACCCCTTGGGCGTCGCAGGTCGTTGTTGGCCATCTCGGGGAACATGGCGGCCATGTCAATGCGGATGCGCTCGCCGGCGAGGCGGTTCTGCACGTTCTCGGTATATACCAGCAGTCGCTCAATAGGATAGATGCAGCTGTTCAGCAGCTTCTGGTGCTTGGCAGCGTCCTCGGCCTGGAAGCGGATGCGCACACCGCGGTTCTCGTCGGGGTAGAGGGTGGCGGCGCTACCGGGCTCCTTGAACAGCCCGCTTTCGTGGTAGTCGTTGTTGGTGTTGACGCTCTCATCGCTGAACATGCCGCGCCCGTTCCTGAGGATAGGGAAGCGGTTGAGGTAGATGCCGGCGTTGCCGTCGTGGAGCTCGGGGTCTTCCTCGGCGCTCTCCTTGCTCTGGTAGATCTTCAGCAGGCGGCGTTTGCCCATCGTCGTGTAGTACTCAAAGACGGGTACGCTGTATTTTCCTTCGGTACTCTCCCAGTAGTAGCCGAACTCGTTGTGGTGGAGGACGAGTCGCTCGGGTGCCAGCTTGAAGGGCAGGACGTGGTAGGTGACGAACTGGTTGAGGATATTCTCCTCGTTGGTGAAGTCGTTGTCCTGGCGCGCATTGGGGTAGAGCTGCTTCTGAATGAGGAAGTTCTTGATGTCGGCAGCCTCAATCTGGTCGTAGGTCTTCGAGATGCCCGCCTCGGCCAGCGTCTGCTCCCAGAAGGCGTCGGGTTCGGCAAAGATGGTGAAGCCGTACTTGCGGTGGTCGGGGATGGGACCTGTGCCCATGCCGTCGGAGTGCTTGGGCAGGTCTTTGATGGTGCCGGTCTTGTAGAGCTTTTCCCACACGTCGTCCTGCGTCTTGCTGAGGGTGTCATCCAATCCGCAAGCAAGGATGAGCTTGGCCATCACGATGAAGCCTTTCTCGTTTTCCGCGATGTACTGGCGCAGAACGTCGGCCATCGTGTCGTTGCTGGGCGCGATGACGGCGTGTACCTCATGCACGCGGCCGTTGAGGGTCTTCACATCGCGGTTCTTCAGGTCGATGAGCGAGACACCGTTGATGAAGATGGAGTCCGTCTGGTCGATGTGTGTCTTGTAGAGCTTGCGGTCGTTGAGGTTGGGGAGGGTGAACTCGTCCTCATCGTTCTGCGAGACGATATCGCCCATCTCCAGCACCATGTCGATGTTGCTGCCGTCGAGGATGCTGTTATAGACGATGACCTTGCGGACGGAGTCCAGCGTGGCCTCGGTGCGGAAGCCCTCCCACGAGGGCTCGGTGATGATGCCTTTCTTATAAAGGGAATCCAGGTAGTCGTAGATGGCTTTGTTGTTGGGCGCGAAGCAGGTGTAGGCGCCGCGCGTGGAGAGCAGCTGTGCCACCGTGGAATTGGACTGGTCACTGATGGGCACCTGGTAGAGCAGGCTGACATACTCGGTATAGTTGGGGGCATCGTTGCTATACTCGAGATAGCTCATGATGGTATAGTCCGTGGCCGTGAAGCGGTCCTCGGTGTTGATATCCTCGGAACAGGCCACCATGAAGCCTACGAGGCCTGCAAAAAGGATGCAGCCTGTGAGCAGATGAATGCGCGAAATCTCTTTCATAGATATGTCGGTTTTTCTATTTTCTGGCGACAAAGGTAGCGTTTAAATCCATATCTGCAAAATTTTATGCAAGAAAATGTGCTATCTGTTTGGCTTCTTCACCAAAAGTGCCTACCTTTGCGAAGATTTTTCATGAAAAAGATGATTATTAAGCGAATCCTCAAGATCCTCGCAGGTTTTGTCGTAGCAGTGCTGGTGCTCCTCCTGATTGCCACCATCGCGCTGAATACCACCTATGTACAAGACAAGATGGTGGCGCGTGTGGTGACATACCTCTCGGAGAAGTTGCAGACGCGTGTCACGGTTGAACACCTGAATTTCGACCTCTTCCGCAGGGACGTACGCCTGCAGGGCCTCTATGTCGAAGACCGTGAGCAGCGCCCGCTGCTGCAGGTGGGACTGATTACGGCCGACATCGACCTGCCTGCGCTCTTGCACCGCGAGGTGCGCATCCCCGAGGTGCATGTTGAGGATGTGCAGGCTGCCCTCCACAAGCCGTCGCGCGACAGCGTGGCCAACTGGCAGTTTATCATCGATGCCTTCAAGCGCGACTCTCTCAAGCAGCAGCCGCAGCCCGAGGCGAAGAAGCACAAGATGACCTTCGACGTCAACCGCTTCGCTTTCGACCGCGTGCAGGTGACCTACAACGAGCGCAATTTCTCATTCGCTGGCTTGCACTATACCCGTGAGCCGCTAGACAGCGCGCTGCAGCCGCTGCACCACCTCGTCATCGACGACTTCTACTTCAAGAACGAGCACCACCGCCCCCGCAAGAACCAGGGCAAGCCGAACCGCGGCTTCTTCGACCCCCAATACCTGGAGGTGACGGCCGATCTGAAGCTGGATCTCGACTACCTCCACGGGGATTCCCTCCACGGTGTCCTGCATGACTGCACCTTCACCGACTCCATCACTGGCATCGATATCCGCGACTTGCATGCCACTGTCACCGCCACGCCGCAGCAGGTGCTGCTGGAAGGCTTGCTCGTGCAGCAGACCGACACGAAGGTGGAGATCGACAGCACCGTGATAGAGCTCCCCAACAAGCAGACCGAACGGCCGCTCACCTACCACACCTCTTTGGTGAAGGGTCACACCATCCTGCGCGACATCTCGCGCCCCTTCGCGCCAGCTTTGAGGAATTTCACGATGCCCATTATGTTCCGTTGCTACATGCACGGCGACATCGATGAGATAGCCTTTAATGACGTGGAGGTGAGCACGCCCGACAAACATCTTCTGGTGCTGGCGAAGGGCTCCGTCCACAATATGCGTAACAAATACGGCCTCCACGTGCACTTCGACGTTCCCCGTATGTACGCCAAGAGCGGTATGACCGAGCGCGTCATCAACCAGTTTCCCATCAAGCGCTTCCTCATGGACGAGGTGCACGCCCTGGGAAACATCACTTACCACGGTGGATTCGATGTTTATTACAAGCGCGTCGTCCTGTTTGGAGAAGTAGGCACAAAGGCAGGTTCTCTCAAGGTGAACGAGCTGACCATCGACAGCCAGAAGCACTATCTTCTGGGGCAGGCCGCGACGGAGGACTTCCATCTGGGCGAGGTGGTGGATATGGATCAGTTAGGTGACGTCAGCCTGTCGGCCAACTTCAAGTTCGACATCTCCAAGAGGCGCACGGCCGTCATGCGCCACCGCCGCGGCGGCAAGCTGCCGATGGGCGAGATCACGGCCCACGTGACGGAAGCCTCCTATCTCTTCGCCAAGACGCGCAACCTCACGGCCCGCATCGTCAGCGACGGCGCCTTGGCCGAGGGCAAGATTATGCTGCCCGGCAGCCACATGGACGTTTACTGCATCTTCTCCTTCACCAACACGCGTGAGCTGAAGAAGATGAAGTTCAAGCCGGGCCTCAAGTTCCACGATTTATTCAAAAAGAAACAAAAGAAATAATATGGCAAACAACAACGAACAACAGAAGCAGGGGCAGGTGCAGGTGAACATGACCCCTGAAGTAGAGAAAGGTGTCTATTCCAACCTGACCATCATGGGCTTCACGACCACGGAGTTTATCATGGACTTCGTGTTCCACCATCCCGGTATGCCGCGTGCCAACGTACAGAGTAGGGTAGTGATGTCCCCTGTGCAGGCCAAGCGTCTGATGCGCCTGCTGGAGCAGAATATGGCGAACTACGAGAAGGCCAACGGCGTGATTGCCCTCCCCGAGGACTCCAAGCCCCAGGGCCCCATCTCCCCCTTCAAGATTAATTGATAACTAATACATATAAAAATAATCACAAAATCATGAAAATGAAAAGCTTTTTAATGGGGGCAACAGCGCTCGCAGCAGTGATCGGTCTGATGACTGCGTGCGGCGGAGAGATGCCCAAAGAGACGCAGACCTCCTACGAGACCCTCACCGTGAAGAAACAGGACATCACGGTGCCCATCAAGTTCAGTGCAAGATTGAAGGGACAGACCGACGTTTCGATTACTCCTCAGGTGAGCGGACAGCTGATGCGTATAGCCGTGAACGAAGGACAACAGGTAAAGA
>Ga0310691_10001191_pt1 | contig 41518 bp, 18 predicted proteins | sample 176DNAGHGlowgp2_FD_203887 | JGI IMG/M metagenome (GOLD analysis project Ga0310691, IMG submission 203887) | Sheep rumen microbial communities from Palmerston North, Manawatu-Wanganui, New Zealand - 1766 DNA GHGlow gp2 (v2) (version 2) | ecosystem: Host-associated > Mammals > Digestive system >... | reverse complement strand
AGTCGACGTCTGGGTGGAGCGTGAGAGGGAGCCGAGGGCATCGTAGGAATGCGCAATGCTCAATGCGGAATGCGCAATGAAGGTTCCGTTCGACAGGAAATCCGTCTGTTCGGAGACGAGCTGGCCGAGGGCGTTGTAGGCGGAGAGAGAGGCGCGAATGTGATTGTTTGGCGCGGGGGTCTCGTAGCGGATGGTCTGGCCGAGGGCGTTGCGGTAGGTGAGGGAGGCAAGGACGGAGGAAGAAGATTCGTTCTGGGCGGTGCAGACCTCGGTCCAGGACAGGCCGGTGGCGGGGTCGACGCCGGAGGTGCGCGCCTCGTAGGGACGGACGTTGCCGGCGATGGTCGCGACGGAACCATCCGTGTTGAGGGTTGCGGTCGTGACGGCGCCGGCCTGGGTGGTGCGGATGACGATGCGGTTGTCGGCAGAATACGCGACGGTGTTGGTGCGACCCTGCTCGTCCACGGAAAGGATGCGGCGGCCGCGGGCGTCGTAGCCGGCGAGAGTGCCGCGAACGGCGATGCCGTTTGTGGAGACGGTCGTGGCGACGATCTGGCCTACTGCGTTGTAGGCGTAGGCGGTCGTGACGGCGCCGAAGGGCGTGTAGCGCGTTGAGGTCGCGAGTCGCTTGGCCTTGTCGAAGGTGTTGGTGACGGCGGTGCCGTCGGCGAGGTCCTGCCAGACGGGGCCGCTGCAAATCCATTCAGACGCCTCCCAGTCGCCCTTGTGGTCGGCGAAGCCGGTGCGCTTGTGGGGAAGGTTGTAGGTGTAGGTGGTCCAGCCAGCGGGCGACCAACCATCGCCCGTGTGGACGAACTCGTCCACGCGCACGACATCGCCGCGGAAGTTTACGGTTTCGACGGTGCGCGTAGATTGCGAGGGCGCGATGGCGAACCGCGACGCATCCGCGCCGGGCGCGGATGCGTCGGGTTCGGGAATGAAGCCGTGCGTGGCGGTGCGGACATAGCCGCCGTTCGCGGTCGGCGCATAGGCGTAGAGCGTGGCGGTGCGATCCTCGGAAACGGACAGGCGAATACGACCCGCTTCGGCTGCGTTCGTGGAGGAGACGGGATAGTAGAGACGGGTGGAAACGAGCGACACGCCGGAGACGGGATCGGTGCGCGTGACGGTATCAAGGCGACCACCGTCAATGGCAAGGTCGTAGGAATAGGTCGTATCGGAGACGACCACGCCGTCGCGCGTCACGATCACGTGGCGAGGACGACGATCCGGGAAGCCGTCGACGAGATTCGTTTCGTATGTGTAGGAGGCCATCTCTTCGAGCGAATCGAAAACGGTCGTGGTTTCGGAGAGAAGCCGCCCGCAGGCGTCGTAGGCCTTCGCCGTGACGCCGCCCCATTCGTTCGTGACGGAGACGAGGCGGCCGGCCGCGGGGCCGGTCTCGGCACGGGCGGCCGACCAGTGCGCGGGCGCGGAGCCGGCGGACCGCGAAACGGGCGTAGCCCCGTTCGCGCTGTAGCGGTAGGCGAGAACGGTGCGGTTCGTATGACCCGCCGCGTCGGAATAGACGTGCGTTTCGTAGCGCGTCCCTTCGGCCGCCGTCGAGCCTGCCGCAAAGGTCGATGATTCGGCATCGGCGATGACAAGGCCGTCGGGATCCTTGACGAACGTCCAGTCGAGGCCGTCGCCGGACTTCCAGAGATAGTCGAAGCAGAAGCGCTCGTCGCGGTATTCGCGGAGGGCGTAGCGGTGTTCGCCTCCGACGTTGGAATACGAGAACGTGAACGTCTTGGCGGGATTTCCGGTCGCGGCGTAGCGGCCGTTCTCCCTTTCGCCGACGGCGGCCGGCGGATACCAGGAGACGCGGAACGAGGAGGGGGAGAACTTCGTCACGTCCATCAGGCCGTCGGCGACCGACCGGACCTGGCCGATGGCGTTTCCGTCCCAGACGACGTCGAGCCCGGCGTTTTCCCAGTCGAGGCGGACGCCGGCGGGCGTGACGATGTGGTCCACGGCATTGTCGGCGTCGTAGTAGACGAGCGTCCGGTTCTCGAGCTGCTCGACCCAGAGCCCCGTGGCGGGGTCCTTGCGGATGGCGAGATCGGCGCCGCTGGACCAGCCGACGGGGACGCCGTCGCGGTAGACGACGATCCAACCGGAACCCTCCTCGACCGAGACGAGACCGGCGTTTTCGTCCTCGTCCACGATCCGGCGCATCAGGGGATGGTCGTATCGCAGGATGTCCGCCCCGGACGGGAGGCGCGCGGCGGTCTGCTCGTAGATCTCGACGCGCCCGACGGGCGCGCCCGCCGCGAGAGGCGTGCGCCCGAACGAGACGGCGAACTTGACGCAGCCGTTCGTCACGAGCGTGCGCTCGGTGCACGTGTCGCATTGGAAATCCCGGCCGATCGGACGTCTCTTTCGGGGAACCCCGTTCGTGACGGCCGGGTTGACGTTGATCGCCTCGGCGGGAAGCGCGGCGAGGAGCAGGATCGCGAGGGGGACGAGATTGAAAACCTTCTCCGCGCGGCGTGCCGCGCCGCGCAGGAGAAGTCGAACGATGTGTGCGATGTCTCTCATTGGGAACCTCCCTGGTCATTCCATTGATCGTGCGCTTGGACGGAAGAACGTTTCTGGACGGCCTCGGCCGTCCGGCGAAGAAGGGACGAGGCGGAGGGGTCCGCGGAAATCGCCGAGGCGGTTTCCGTGAGGGTTGAAGCGGTTGAAGGGGTTGAAGCGGTTGGAGGGGTGGCACGGACGCAGTCTTCCAGAATAAGGAGCGCGGTGGTGCGGGATGTGGGGGAATAGGTCGGGTCGCGGGCGATGCGGAGGGCGTTGGAGGCAACGAGCGGATCGGACGGATCGCCGCGGTGGAGGGCGCGGAGGGCGGTGCCGGCGAAAGTGGCGTTGGTGGATGCCAGAGCCTCGACGAGCGTTTCACGGGCAAGGGCGCGATTCTCGTCCGTCACGCCATCCTCGCGCTCCAGCGCGCTGCCGAGGAACTGCAGGCAGTAGTCCCGCCAGACCTCGTCCTCGTCCGTCGATTTGAACATCCGCGCCAGATCGCCCACGACGCCGTCGGGGAGTTCGGGCAAGGAGAAGAGTTCGTTGGCGGCGGTGTTCCTGTTATGTGGATCAATTCCAATAACACTAATAAATGTGTTTGTATTTGGTTCCTTATGATGGACAATACGATTGTCCGATTGTAGATGCCATTGATCTAAGGTAGAATTCATACGGCTTGTTCGCCAGAACAACTCCCCAGGATGCATATTTGACAAGGCAAAATCAAAGCCAAAGCGTTCTTTTCGATAGTTAAAGTCATCTTCGGATAATTCAAGTAAGAGTTTCGTAGGCTCAATTCGTGGAAAGATTAACACAGAGTTCCAAGAGTCGCCCAATACATGAACCTCTTTCGGCCATAGGCCAGTCCACCAACATAAGAGAGAAAACGAAATTGCATCATCGTTTTCAAAGTTCAAATTCCCATTAATGACTGTTTGGGCAGCATTGTGACTGAATCGCAGTTCCCCGAAAGACCACCTGCAATTAGAAACCTTCTGCCCGAATTCGTTAGTTCTGTTTTCAACAAGTCGTTGGACTGTCTCACCAGTCGAACCCACAATTGTTGATTGAACAAGCTTCAGAACATGTTTCTTTAAAAACCATGTATATAGCGTGGGAGTGGAAAAAGTCCAGACAATGACTACTATCGGGACTATGAACTTAACGCGATTGATTTTCATTGTTCTTTTGGTTGCATGAATCGTCGCAAATGCATTTAAAGCACACGACCAAGTTGTCTTTAATTACATTAAAGCGTTGTTCTTGTTCAGAAAGGGGTGGAAAATTTCCAGATACATAATAATGCCATCCGACATGAGGATCAAGGTAGCGAGACCGAACACTGATTGCCCAGCTTCCGCCCCCACAACCTTCAGGGCGATGATCTTTCGCCCCATTAACCCAGTCTGGATTAGCTCGGGAAAAAGCACGTTTAATATCGGAAGACGCCGTTCCTTTGGGGCGAATTTCGTGTCGAGGGTAAACTGGTTTTTCTCCCGTTTCACAATCAATGATAACTTTCATAGAGTTGAAATCGTTCCATTTCACTGATGGAATTCGATCGCGATGCTCTTTAGCCCCAATAAAATTCGAGGCTACTGGGCTAGCTTGTCTATTGTATCCCGCGGGGCAAGTTTTTTGACTGGGCTTACACAGTTTTCGAAAGAAACTCTTCTTCGTGTACGGACCGAACCGACGCCGATTCTGACAACGCAACCCAAACGTATCGACGCTGGAAATCCATTCATTCCGGCAAAATTGGTACAGTTCTTCTGACCATTCTTCAGGATCAGGATCACGGCTCATCCATCTTCCGAGTTTCGGATTGTAAAAACGAACGCCATAGTAGTAGAGGGATGCTTCGCAGAAAGGAACCTTCGTCGAAAAAGATGGAAACCGCATGTTGTCGGGACCTGAATGCAAAACCATTTCTCCCGTCGGTGAATAGGCAAAGTCGGCGGCCCGTGAACCATCGTTTCCGAAATAACTTTCAATGTTTCCATTGCCGTCATAGAACGGATATAAAACTGTATCGCGACTAATGAGAGCGAGCAGACCGCCGACTCCGCCGACTTCATCCAACGAATCAGCCAAATCCAGCCCCCAGACAAAACTTCTTGCCGTGACCGAATCCTGGATGCTGGCAACTATTTTTCCGTTTGCCCATGCGTATGACATCTTTCCGTTTTCATTGGACGATGCCGACATCCGCCAAGTCGAATCATATTCAAATCGGTCCAAAAGATTGGCACAGGCATCCAAAACCGCGACCAACCGGTTTTCCCCATCCCATTCGTAATGATTCAAGCCATCGAATGTCATGTTGCCGTCCAAGTCGTATTCGCACCTCAATTCGTCCGTACCGTTTGAAACGACAGCATATTGATTAAGCGAATTGGGACTAAAACAGATTCTAGGCGATTCGCTTCGATCAACGAAAACTGCATTTCCGAAAGCGTCATACGAAAACGACTGTGCATAATCGGGGATGTCGTTTTCCAAGACCGGAAAAGCATTCCAGCGGGTCGTGGAAGCAAGTTCGGAACGGCTGTTGTATGTGTAACATTCAAGGCGTTGATCGGAACCATTCACCGAACTTGTTTTGGATATTCTTCTCTCGACAACATCGTTTTCGTATTCGAAAACAGCAGTAGCTCCTCCAAGCCCATTGGAAACCGAAGAAAGAAGGTCTCTTTCGGGCTCCCAAATCCAATGCCGGGCCAGCCCATTCGTAGAATGCAGGCTCGACACGATTTCGGTTCCGTCCAAATAGGTGTACCGGAACAAATCGAAATCGGTGGAAACGGTTGAAAGCAAGCCATTTTCGTCATATGAGTAATCAACATCGATCAGAGGTTCTCCATTGAAGGCAGCACCGTATCCGGACTGTCGGCCGAAAGGATCAACTCTGCTTGAAATGGCGAACGCCCCGGACAACTCATTCGTGACAGTTCCAGCGACATCATAAACCAATGTGTTCGTTTGTATTCCGCCCACCGTTATCATTGTCGGCCACCCGAACGCATTTCGAGAATAGCACACATCGGGCGTCGAGTCGGAATATGTCCGTGAAAGCATTTGGTCCCAGTCATCGTATTCGTATTCCGTTGAAACCCCGCGAGCCCATACTCTTCTGGATATAAGCCCGGCAGCGTTGAAAGAATACGCCGGCCCGTGATTCTGGGCATCAATTTTGTTCAAAAGAGCACCAGTCGATTCCTCAAAGACCCACCGCGTGACGTTCCATCCTTCAGGAACATCTTCCCAGTCGAACAATTGTTGCAAATCGCCTTCGGGCTCTTGCTGCCGCGTCGCCATTGCCACGCACCGTCCGTAGGAATCAAACTGGAATCGAACAGGATAGACGGCTCCCCATTTTGCAACAACCCGATCTGATTCGTCGTAGAGGAACTTTGTTTCGTTTCCCAGTGCGTCCACCTCCCGGACAACACGACCGACCTTATCCATGTCGTACCGAATCGCATTTCCGGCTGCATCCGTTTCTCGGACCAGATGACCTTTTGGATCGAATGTATATGTCATCCGATTGCCACGTCCGTCTACGATAGCTGTGTTTTGGAGCAATGAATCGTATTCGTAAAGATTTGTGACGGATGAATGCGAGACTTCTTGTACAACCATGTCCGAGACGATCATTCGCAAGAGAGGAAAAACACATCCGGGATCGTATTGCTTGCTTGTTTCAAGAGCTGTTTTGCGATCAAAAGAGGTTTCAAATCTAGTTTGGTTGCCGCGCAGATCAAACGACACGACGTGCGAGCGCTCGGCCTGCGAGAGCGGGGCGAGCTTGCGGTCTGTGCGGTTCGTCAACGCGGCGATGGCCGGATCGGAGCAGGATGCGATGGAGAGATCGCGGGACCAGACCGAGCCGTCGGGGTCTAGCGAGAAAATCGACGAAGAGGATTGCGCTCGCCAGACGCCCGAGGTCGAGGTCTGGGTGGTTTGCGCGAGGGAACCGAGGGCGTCGTAGGAATATGTGGAGGTTAGAGGTGAGAAGTAGGTGATTTGAGGTGTTCCCAGAGTCCGATACTCGGTTTGTTCGGAAACGAGCCGGCCGAGGGCGTTGTAGGTGGAGAGGGTCGCGCGGACGAAGTCATTCGGCGCGGGACGCTCGACGCGAATGGTCTGGCCGAGGGCGTTGCGGAACGTGCGGGAGGAGAGGACGGACGGGGAGGTCTCGTTTTGCGCGGTGCGGACTTCGGTCCGGGAAAGGCCGGTGGCGGAGTCGACGCCGTAGGAGCGCAACTCGTAGGGTCGGACATTGCCGGAAACGGTCGAGACGCTGCCGTCTGTGTTGTAGGTCGTGGTCGTGATGGCGCCGGACTGGGTCGTGCTCGTCACGATGCGGTTGTCGGCGGAATAGGTGACGGTGTTGGTGCGGCCCTGCTCGTCCACGGAGAGGACGCTGCGACCGCGGGCGTCGTAGGCGGCAATGGTGCCGCGGACGGCGACGCCGTTGGTGGAAATGGTCGTGCCGACGATCTGGCCGAGCGGGTCGTAGGAGTAGGCGGTCGTGACGGCGCCGAAGGGCGTGTAGTGAGTGGAGGTCGAAAGACGTTTGGCCTTGTCGAAGGTGTTGGTGACGGCGGTGCCGTCGGCGAGGTCCTGCCAGACAGGGCCGCTGCAAATCCATTCGGACGCTTCCCAGTCGCCCTTGTGGTCGGCGAAGCCCGTGCGCTTGTGAGGAAGGTTGTAGGTGTAGGTGATCCAGCCGGCGGGCGACCACTGTTCGCCCGTGTGGACGAACTCGTCCACGCGAATGACATCGCCGCGGAAGTTCACGGTTTCGGCGGTGCGAGTGGATTGCGCGGGAGCAATGGCGAACCTCGACGCATCCGCGCCCGGCGCGGAAGCGTCGGGTTCGGCGATGTAGCCGTGCGTAGCGGTGCGGACATAGCCGCCGTTTGCGGTCGGCGCATAGGCGTAGAGCGTGGCGGTGCGATCTTCGGAAACGGTCAAATGGATGCGGCCCGCCTCGGCGGCGTTCGTGGAAGCGGCGGGATAGTAGAGGCGGGAGGAGACCAGCGAAACGCCGGAGACGGAATCGGAGCGCGTGACGGTATCAAGGCGACCACCGTCAATGGCAAGGTCGTAGGAATAGGTCGTATCGGAGACGACCACGCCGTCGCGCGTCACGACCACGTGGCGAGGACGACGATCCGGGAAGCCGTCGACGAGATTCGTTTCGTATGTGTAGGAGGCCATCTCTTCGAGCGAGCCGAAGACGGTCGTTGTTTCGGAAAGGAGGCGTCCGTGGGTGTCGTAGGCCTTCTCCGTGACGCCGCCCCATTCGTTCGTGACGGAGACGAGGCGGCCGGCCGCGGGGCCGGTCTCGTCACGGGCGGCCGACCAGTGCGCGGGCGCGTCGCCTGCAGACTGCGAAACGAGCGTGGCGCCGTTCACGCTGTAACGGTAGGCGAGCGTGGTGCGGTTCGTATGGCCCATCGCGTCGGAATAGACATGCGTTTCGTAGCGCGTCCCTTCGGCCGCCGTCGAGCCTGCCGCGAAGGTCGACGATTCGGCATCGGTGATCGCCAGACCGTCCGGATCCTTGACGAACGTCCAGTCCAGGCCGTCGCCGGACTTCCAGAGATAGTCGAAGTCGAAGCGCTCGTCGCGATACTCGCGAAGGGAGTAGCGGTGTTCGCCTCCGACGTTGGAATACGAGAACGTGAACGTCTTGGCGGGATTTCCGGTCGCGGCGTAGCGGCCGTTCTCCCTTTCGCCGACGGTAGCCGGCGGATACCACGCGACGCGAAACGAGGAGGGGGAGAGCTTCGTCACGTCCATCAGGCCGTCGGCGACCGAACGGACCTGGCCGATGGCATTTCCGTCCCAGACGACGTCGAGCCCGGCGTTTTCCCAGTCGAGGCGGACGCCGGCGGGCGTGACGATGTGGTCCACGGTATTGTCGGCGTCGTAGTAGACGAGCGTCCGGTTCTCGAGCTGCTCGATCCAAAGCCCCGTGGCGGGATCCTTGCGGATGGCGAGATCGGCGCCGCTGGACCAGCCGACGGGGACGCCGTCGCGGTAGACGACGATCCAGCCGGAGCCCTCCTCGACCGAGACGAGACCGGCGGCCGCGTCCTCGTCCACGATGCGGCGCATCAGCGGATGGTCGTAGCGCAGGACGTCCGCCCCGGACGGGAGGCGCGCGGCGGTCTGCTCGTAGATCTCGACGCGCCCGACGGGCGCGCCCGCCGCGAGAGGCGTGCGCCCGAACGAGACGGCGAACTTGACGCAGCCGTTCGTCACGAGCGTGCGCTCGGTGCACGTGTCGCATTGGAAATCCCGGCCGATCGGACGTCTCTTTCGGGGCACCCCGTTCGTGACGGCCGGGTTGACGTTGATCGCCTCGGCGGGAAGCGCGACGAGGAGGAGAAACGCGAGGGCGCCGAAGCGGGCGAAGGGGCGGGCTGGAGTTTTCATCTTACTTCATCTCCTGGGGGGTGGTCGCGGAATTGGAATGGGCGTCGCCGATCAGGCGGCCGTCCTGGAAGGCCTGGATCGAGTGGCAGGTCGGAGCGGAGGAGCCGTCCGGATGGAGGAAGCGGAGCGGCCAGCGCGAGGCGGGCGGGAATGCGGTGCCGGAGCGGGTCTGCGAGAGCGTGAAGTCGTCGAAGGTCGGTCCGGCGAGGACGATGGATGCGCGGACGGTAACGTCGGCCGGGACGCCGAAGGTCTCCAGATCGTCGATCCAGACCTCGTAGCCGTCGAGCTTCTCGACGCGATGCAGGAAGCCGTCCGGGATGGCGCGGAGCCAGAAGACGCGGGGACGGGCGACATCGAGGATCGCGCCGCCCTCGGCGACGCGGGCGACGATCCGGTGCGGGACGCGGAGCGTGTCGGTGCGGAGCTGGAGGTTCGCGCCGGAACGGGTCAGCGAAAGCGCGTCGTCGGTCGAGAGGACCGCGGCGGCGGGAAGCTGCTGGCAGGGCCAGGAACGGCTGCGCCCGAGAAGGACGGCCGGGTCTTCGTCCGGGAAGCCGCCGCCGAGGATGCGGACCTCGTGGACGACGGTCGAGGCGCCGGGGCGGGAAACGACGAGGCGCCAAAGGCCGGAGTCGTCGAAGAGAAGCTGCACAGGGACGCCGGCGGCGAGGGAGAGGGTGCCGCGGCCGAGACCGTTGGCGGTCACGTAGACGGAGGCGGTGTCGGGCGAAGCCAGCAGGATCGTGTCGCCGAGGCGGGCGACGAGGGAGGTCGCGGCGGCGGAGACGTCGAAGGGCATCCACGAAACGGTCGTTGCAGCGGTGCGAAGACCGCCCTCGAAGGCGACGGAGACGGGGTTGGCGCCGGGGGCGAGCGGAATGTCCGCATACCACGAGGCGGGGCCGGTCGCGACGGCCTCGAGCGCATTGGTGCCGAAGGAGACGGCAACCCGGGTCGGCCAGGCGGCGGCGCCCTCGAGGCACGCGGGCGAGAAGATCGAGGAGACGGCCGCGGGGACGGAGTCGCGGACGGCCGACTGCGCGAGGACCCAGTCCTCGAGGCCGTCGCCGTTTTCGTCCGGCCCGCCGGGCGTCTCGAGGGCGGCTTCGTGGAGGCAGACGCCGAGGGCGGGGTCGATGCCGTCCCAGACGAGGCGGATGCGGTGCGGCCCGGCCGGAAGGAACGGGAGGGGGAAGCGGACGAGGGCGGGCTCGGCACCGGGCGCGTGGTCGAGGAACGCGACGCCGAGGAGATCGTCGCCCGAATAGGCGTAGAAGCGCGAACGGGCGGAGAGCGGGGCGGTCGGCGCGACGGTGTGCCAGAAGTGCGAGGCGGAGACGCGAAGGAAGCCCTTGGCGGCGTTCGTGGTCGTGAAGAGCCAGTCCACGTGGCCGCGTCGCCAAGAGAGAAGGGAATCTCCTTTCGGCGACCAGACATCGGCGCGGTCGACGGTCTGCGCGGCGGGAAGCGTCGCGTAGGCGCGCCATTCAGCCTCGAAGTCGAAGTTCGTAGGATCGGTGCCGAGACCGTGCAGCTCGTCGTAGTCGGAGAGCCCGTCGCCGTCGGAGTCGCGGACGTTCGGATTCGTCCCCGCGCGGTATTCCTCGAGGTTCGTCAGGCCGTCGCCGTCCGCGTCGAGGGCGGCGTCATCGAGCGAGGCGTCGAGGCCGTTCGCGAGTTCCCAGCCGTCGGGCATCCCGTCGCCGTCGGAGTCCGCGAGGAGCGGGTTCGTGCCGGCGAGGAACTCGGCGAGGTTGGAAAGGCCGTCGGAGTCGGGATCGAGCGCGGCGTCGGCGGGATCCTCGGGATCGAAGCCGTAGAGCGATTCCCACCAGTCGGGCGCGCCGTCGTCGTCCGCGTCCGGATCGCCGACGAGGTGCCAGACGTTGTTCGTCGGAACGGTCTGGAGGGCGAAGTCGGGTCCGTCCCAGAAGAATTGCAGTCCGCAACGCCAGCCTTCGTCGAAGTAGCCGACCTCGACGCGGTGGAAGCCGTGCGTCAGGCGAACCGTCGCGAAGCGGGCCTGGCGGCCGTGGACGCCGTCGTTGTCGATCAGGGGCTCCCCGTCGAGCGAGACGAGGGAGCCGTCGTCCGACTGGACGCGGAGTTCGTAGTCCGCCGTGGCCGGTGCGAAGAGGTCGAAGACGTAGCGCGCCGCGAAGCGGTGGCGGCCCGACATCTCGATGCCGGGCCACGAGGAGGCGTCCGGGTGGTCCAAGGTGTCTTCGACCTGCTCGAAGTCCGGGGTGAGATCCGTGAAGTCCGGAACGGCGGAGAGGGCCGCGGGGAACTCGTAGTAGGAGGCGAGGAGACCGGGCGCATATCCGGGATACGGCGAACCCGACCGGTCGGGCTCGCCGCGTCCCGGGCATGCTTGATCGGCCCCGGTGGAATCGTCGTTCCCTTCGGAGGATTCTTCATCGCTCCCCGCGTCGGCGGCATCGTCCGCCGATGCGGGTCCGTCCACGTCTTCGGCGGGGGCGTTCGTCGGGCTGAGCGAGAGCGAGAGGACGACGAGCGAGGGGTCGTAGAACGGGAGGAGGTCGGCGTTCTCGTCGAGGTCGTAGCCGGCGTCGAGGAAGAGGCCGTTCGGATCGTAGTCCGGCTCGGCGGCCAGGCGGGAGGCGCCGCCTGTGGCGGGATTGGTGAGGACGGTGTCGCTCGTGGCGGGGTCCTCGAACGCGAACGCGGCGCCTTCGCCGACGGCGGAGAACCAGGCGGAGGCGGAGGCGTCGGCCGGTTCGACGACGGCCACGCCGAGATCCTGCGTCACCACGTTCGGCGAGGGAAGCCGCGCCGCCTGGGCGTCGCGGAGAAGATCGCGGACGTCGGTCGGCGAGGAAAGGGTGGCGGCGTCGTCCGCGAGAGCGACGAGCGAAGCGAGCAGCGTCGCGCCGAACGCGAGGAACGGTCGTTCAATTCGGATGTTTTTCATCGGTGGTCCTTTCGTTCAATGGAGGGGGGCAAATCGTTTCGTTGGCAGGGGGAAGAAAACGAGGCGCACTACTTCCCCTACTCCACTAAGATGCATCGGAAGGCAAAACCGTTGCCTGAATTTCCGTTTTTTGCGGAATTTTCTCTTCGGAGGGTCCGGTTCGATGCCGGCGCGGTCGTCGAATCCTTCGGATCTATGGCGTTGGATCCGGGCTTCCTTCCTTCGGTTCGGAGGAGAAGACGCGCATCGTCTGGACGACGGGCTTGGGGGCGGGAGGAGGAGAATCGGACGGTTCCTCCGAGTCGGAGGAGAACACCCGCATCGCCTGGAAAGACTCGGGGGCGGGAGACGACCGAGGCGGATCGTCCGGGATGTCCACGCCGCCGGCGCGGAGGAGGGCAACGGCAAGCATCTCGGGATCGAGCGTCATAGAAGAAGCGTTAACAATCGCGTTCTGGAAGAGAACACAGGCCTGGCAAGTGTTCGTCATTCCGAATGCACTTCCATTCCGTTCTCGTTTTTGAATGCACACCCGTCCAAACAAGTTAGTGGAAACAACATACGAATCAAAATAGCGATTCGGCGCAAGCGATCGAGATGTCTCCATCTTTGCCCAGTAGAGATGTGCGGCTCGTTCCGACGAAGAGAAATAGATCGAAAATGATCCAAGCTCTTCTTGCGAATTGATGTCGCGGAACAATCCAACCTTTTGAGAATCGGATTCTGCGCCTTCGACTCCAATTGCGGTCGTTCCCATTTGAATGGTTTCGGGAAGAATCCAAGAGTTTGTCACAATGGATTCCGATCCGGGTTGAATACCCAGATAGTGAAGTAGGTAGTCCGCCGTCCCAGCGGACGGAACCGACTGGGAGAAAGCGACCATTTGCAGTGCCGAAATTGAGGCGATTGTTGCGAGTTTCGTCTTCATGAATCCTCCTATCGAACCTGTATTGGAAAAGAATCGATGATTGCGTTTCCAGAATCTCCTGCACGTTTTCCCGAGACCGTTGGAATGTGCTGATACAAGGTGAGGCCTCGTTCGTCTGTGGTGGACGTATCAACGGCATTGTCTAGATACGATTGATGATTGCGGGTCCCCAACGCGGGGCCCGCGCAAGAATCAAAGACATATCCGTTCCTGATGACGTAACGATGGTTGTAAAAGATTTCCCGGTATATATCGTTTGTCCCGCACAGTTTGGACGTTCCAGCCATCGTATAGAACGGATTGTTGCAATCTTTTACGCCAACGAGATCCGTTTTGTTGATATACCCAAATGGAAGCAGATAGACAACATCCGAATCGATCCCGACAAGGCGACCTGACAGAGACAGACCATAGGCCTGGTCATAGCAATTCACGACCGATCCCCGCCCTCGTGTTAGGTAGCTGGAAAAATCGTACCAGTAAGGCTTTGCCGGATTGTTTGTATCCCCCTCGTGATAGTATGCGCTTCGTCCTCCGTCTGTGTCATAAATCAACATGTGTCCAGAGAAGAAGTACCGGGTCAAAGAGGCAAGCGTATTTGTTTTGCCAGTTGAATTGCCGCACACGTTGGTCGTTGTCAAATATGCCAACGCCGAGACCCAGACGTTCTGGTTGGTGATTGAAGAATCCGTCCACGGGAGTTTGGGTTCGTCCAAGATGGAATACGCGACGCTCGGGCCGTTTGTGGCGATGTAGACGGACGAGGGGAGTTCGTGTCCGTTGACGGAGGTCGCGGACCAATGCCAGAGTTCGTTGGTGCTGCGGGCAACGACGGAGGGAACGTCCAGGGCGAAGGCGAAGGCCGCGTAGTCCGGATGCGGCGAGGGGCCAGACGCCTTCGTGACGCCGTTCGAGAAGGCAACGGCCGTTTCGCCGATCCACGAGAAGATCGGACTGAATCCGGATGCGGAAAGGGCCGCGCTGCGGATGTCGGCGGGACGGACTTCGAAGCGGGCCATGACCATCGGGCGGGTTCCGGCAATCCAGCAGGCGGGCTCGTCTCGGGTCGGAGCCGCGGCGTGGTCCCGGGGCTTCTCCCATTCGCCGTGCGCATAGTCGATGGGCGTCGCGAAGTCGCGGCGCAGGTTGATCGCGTCGACGGAATGGACGTTGGTCGCCCAGTTGAAGGCAAGTCCGGTGTCCCAGATGTCCCACGCGGTGACGGGGACGTGGAGCGTGCGGAGGACGTTGTTCGACGGGCCTACGATTTCGTAGGCGACGTGCGATCCGCCGACGGAGGGCGACGGCGCCGTCGCCTGGATCGCGAAGACGGTTCCGGTGTCGCCCGCGTGGAGCTGGTTCGTGGCGTCGGCCCAAAGGCGCAGGTTCGACGAAACGGAGAGGATGCGGACCTCGGCGTCGTCCGGCTCGTAGGCCCAGCGGCAGCAGCAGTCGTCGATGAATCCTCCGAGCGCCGTGAACGTCGCGGCTCCGCCGCCTCCGACAAGGTGGTCGTCGGCGAGGTCCGGCGTTCCGTTGCCGTCCTCGTCCCGCCAGGCGACGTGGACGTAGAGCCCGCCGCAGGTGCAGTCGGCCGACGCGTCCAGCACCGCCGCGCAATCCGGCTCGTGGGAGCAGGCGTTCCAGTCGTCGTGATACGTTCCGCAGACATGGCACCACACATGGTGCCCTCCTTCGCAGCGGTGGATGCCGTGGTAGATATCCGCATCGCCCCAGCAATGGTACTTCGGTCCGAAACGGATGTATCCGTAATCGCTGTCGCCGGGTTCGTCCGTGACGTGGAGCGAGACGTACTTCCCCTGCTGGATCTGGAAGCCGTCGATTTCATCCGCCTCGTGGAGTTCGAAGGAGCAGGAGGCCGGTTCCGTCACGATGGAATAGACGCAGAAGCCCTCGCCGTGGATGCAGCTCCCGAGCATGTCATCGTCGCCGGATTCGCAGCGCAGGTAGATGCGCGGCTCGGCGACGAAACCCTCGCCTTTCGTCTGCTTCCCGTCGAACACGCCGAGAAGGTCGTGGAGCCGGAGGCAGGGGCCGTTGAACTCCTTCCGGGGTCGGTTCGGGGACGAGTGGAGGAGCCGGGTCGGCTGGCCGGGAAGGGCGTTGGACATCGAAAGATCGACCGCGGCGACGCCGCGGGAGAAGAGCCGGAAGGGAACCTCGACGCCGCTCGGGATGCCGAAGACGTAGTGCCGTGCGCTTCGCAGCGGGATCGTGACGGAGCCTAGGACGAGCGATGCCGCGGCGCCGTCCGGGATGGCCGTGCCGAGCGTGACGACGAGGTTCGTCTTCCCGGCGTTGTCCGCCCAGATGGGATTGGCGGCCCACGCGGCGGGGGCGATGCCGTCGGGGACGCCGTCGTCGTTCTCGTCGGCATTGAGTGGGTCAGCGCCGGTGAGGCGTTCCGCGCCATCGGAAAGGCCGTCGCCGTCGGTGTCGGCCTGGTTCGGGTCGGTGCCGAGGCGGAAGATTTCGTCCCAGTCGGAGAGGCCGTCGCCGTCCGAGTCCGCGTTCGGATCGAGGCCGGACGTGTTCTTCCATTCAATGGAGAAACGTGCGGGCGCGCGCAGGACGCCGTTCGTGCAGAGGATATCGGCAATGCTCTGCGGCTCGCCCGGAGGGCTTGCCACACCATCCACGCGCCAGACGGGTGCGGAGAGACTCCCCCACCCGGCTCCGCCGGGAGCCCCCTCAGGGAGGGGGCCGAAGTAGAGGGCGTTCACGCCGTTCGTGCCGACCTGCGCACCGAGGACGAGGTTCGTCGCGGGCGGATCGAGCGCGTCCGCGAAGTCGTAGCGGTAGGTGAAGTTTCCGGATGGGAGAAGCTCGGCCTGGACGGACACGCGCCGGCCGGGAAGACGGTCGAGCAGGGCGTTCTCCCACGTGAACACGCGGCCCCGGCCGGGCGCCTCGTCGTGCCAGAAACGGGAGCGGAACGGCTCGCCGGGACGGCTTGCCCCACCCCAGTTCGCCTCGGGGACCATTCCGAGCGGAGCGAGGAGCGGCGCGAGCGCCGGTTCAAGGTGGGGCGAGCCCTCCGGGCGAGCCGCCGCGTCCGGTAGCGCGAATCCGACCCGGGGCCGCCGCATCGACTCGAACGAAATCGTTCCGCTGGCGGCGACGTAGGCGCGCGAGACGGGATTCGTCCCGATGCGGAAGAAGGGTTCGTCGAAGTCGAGCCACACGCCACCCGTCGACGAACCGTGCTTGCGCCAGTCGGTGACTTCCACCGCCGAAGCGGATTCCGCGCGCAGTGCGACGTTGTTCGTGCGGACCTCGACGATTCCGAACGCCGGATCCGGCGGAGGGCCTTCCTGCGCGGAGGGGCCGCCGCGGAGACCGCCGCCATTTCCGTCGCCGGGCTTCGTGCCGCCGACGGCGACGACGGCGATTAGGCCGGCGACGAAGGCGGCCTTCGTCGAAAGCCGCGCGCGCCGGAAGCGTTCCAACAGTTCGCGAGCCTGGGGCGAACGTTTGATCTTCCGCAGAACGCCGTAGAGCCCGAAGCCGCACCACGTGGCGGCCAGGGCAATGGCGAAAATCTGGGCGGAGGCGTCGTTCAAGGGCGATGGCGGGAAGGGGGCGAGCGGGGCTCGAACGGGGTCGCAACGGCTTTGATTCTACCCGTACGTCAAGACGAAAACAAGCGTATTGTGGCTGGTTTTTCGTCAGTATTTCGTCAGAAATCGCGAATGGCGGACCATTTGGGCGATGCCGGGTTTCAATCCTGGAGAGGCACGGGCGTGGCGGGGTCGGAGGAGAGAGGACTGAGGGCGGCAAGCTCTACATCCAGTTCGATTGTTGGTTAATAATTTGACGAGGTTGTGTTACGGCAAAACATATCCATCAGTTTGACCAACGATTTGACATTACAGAAGCGGATTCCAAATCGGTTGCGCAACTTCAACCGATTCTGTGGACTCATCACCGATTTTGTTCCCGCAGACATGCCTCGATCCTCTGTACAGAACAGTTGGATTCCGTAACCATAATGAGCTGCGATAGACATTGCATCGACATCCTCCGCAACCGTTTTGGAAAATGCTTTATCCGAATTCGAAAGACCGGAAAGCTTCATGTATGGGTTTTCCGTTGGCTTTGATCCGGTTAGTTCCCTAAGGGCGTTGGCGCCCGCAAACAATTGGTTTGAGATGTACCGATCACATTCGTCAATGCGACGCATTGTCTCATCCCTTGATTCTGATCGGCAGTACATCTGCGGAGGTATCTCTCTGCAGATGAAATCCCCCAAACGATATGTCTTCAGGACTTTTCCATCAACGGCTTTCAGGGCTTCAAGCGTCTTGCGCCGATATTCGTCCAGCTCGACGTTTCCAAACTTTCTTGAGGGACCAATCGATATAGACAACTGGACATATCCATTAGGAGTACTTGTTTGATGAATAGAAACGGCATTCGATGTATTATTGATTGTTCGGGAAAGGCGTTCCGCCTTGGGGATTTGTTCTCTGGTGAAATACAAATCCGCAACGTGGACCGAAATCAACTTTTCGTCAATTGCCTTCCGTAATCGGAAGAAGAACGGGGAATTTTCCTCGTCGGTATGTGCTTCAGGTCGGAGGACCTTTTCGATGACGTTTGAATCAAAGGTGACTGTCAGCATGAGGAAGTGTCTCCATCAAATCTTCTTGAAGGTTCAGGCTGAAATTCTCGACGAATCGGAAATATTCCGCCTTGGAAACCGAGCATCCAGAACCTCCAGTTATGAATTTTGCGAGGGGGATGGTCTATCCGTGCCTGTTTGTGTTGGTGTGCAAGGGAAGCAGTTCAGTGGAAGTATCAACCCGATGTAGCGTCGCCACCACGGCAAGTGTATGATTTTATTGTTAAGCCCCCGTGCAAGGCATTCTTCGTTGTAGCACAGAACATCCAGGCAACGGAATCCAACAGTATCGTCTTTCTCGATTTCTTCGCGACGAGCAACAATCGCTTGAAGATCTTTTTCTGTTCCTGATTCTTCGTTTACCGGGATGGTTTTCATCAGCTCTCCAAATGCAATCTTTTTAGCCGTATGCCATTCCAAATGCTTGTTGGCTATTTGAACGAGAGACATGCTACCTAAAACAAAACTGATCCATAACACCACCCTTTGCCAACGTTCGCCGTGAAAACTTAATAGCACCGAGAATGTCATGAGCAATTCTATGAATTGCAAAAAGAGAACCATTCCTTGATGCCACGCCATTCTATAAGCATGGTAACGTTGGGAACAAGAGATTTCAAACTTCTGGTCCCATATCTTCTCTGCCACCGTCTTCGATTTCTTGGTATTCATGTCGCAGTTGTTATTCCTTTTTGTGACCGTTTTGCCAAACCAATGCACTTAGAGAACGAACCATTACGGTTTCCGTTTCGTTCGTTGTGGACGCTCTTCTTCGATTGTTTTGCAGTGTTTTCCCTGGTGCCTCGCTTTCACGTGGGTTACAAGAACCGTGCCGTCGCAAATTCTCGTTTTAGCACAAGCTGCATAGTTTTGGTTGCGCGATGGCTTGTGGGGGCGTGATGGCGTCGGAACGACCGCGACCCTCGCGACTTCAATTGTTACATATTCCGAGTCATGGTTCTTTCCTTGCGCCGAGCATCGATGCGAAGGACTAGGCGGTGGGAAAACGGTTTTGCGCGCAACACCGGTTTTTGTGTCCTGTGTTATTCGACCAGACGTAAAGTGACGCGTTGTTCCGCCAGCCTTCTTGCCCGGGAATGCGTTGGGCTTTTTGCTCATTTCGTCTCCTTTGTTCGGATTTGGAAGTGGTTGGAAGCTGCACGGTGGAGGTCTTACGACTGCCCGTCGGCAACGAAGGTAAAGTAGCATTTTGCCCCGCCGAATGGAAGGGGGTGTCAAGCCGGATTTCGTCAGAAATTCGTCAGAGGGCCACTTTTTTCGCCCGAGAAGGGGTTCGGGGTGGAAATCGCGGAGTGGCGTATATTCCACGACTTGAAGTTGTTGGCGCGATAGAAGTCGAGCAACTTCGGCCGGTCGGTTTCCCGTTCGACCAGGACCGGTTTTCCACCGACGAGGGCCTGGGCGGAGACTTCAGGCGAGAGGGCAAAGAGGTCGCCGCTATGGGGCGGAATCACCGCGGCGAAGGCGAGGCACATCAGAGTGATGCCCCATTCGGTCACTGCAAGGGTCTATTCCTATTTCGCGCTTTTCAGGGTTACTCGGGGTCCTTAAAAAGATGCGAAACGCACATGCCGCAAACTTCGGTTCCATCAGTTTGAATTTGTTGCAGTTCGGAGAGAACAGCCGAAAGGTTGATTGAGGCAAACGTGTACTCCCTTCCTTCATTCCGGCCAACTAGTGTCTGTCCGCAATTGGTCATCGAAGATCGGCAATGCCATTCTCTCATCAGCATTATCATAATGTGATTGCCCTCGATCCTCACTCAAGATAGCGCATGGAAAAGATGTCAACAACAATGAGTTTTCAGGGCCTTGGAGGTTACTATTTGGAAGACGAGTCAAATTGCAAGAATAAGTGAAAGAGTCAAACCAGGGAATGAGAAAGAATAGAAGACCACATTCCCCTTGCCGGGTCGTAATCTTAAGCGTTGAATCATCAATGTATTCAATTTTTGTTCGATTTGTTTTTTGCGCCAAGCCAAGGCACAAAGCCATATACGAAACCCCAAGTTTACGCTCCTCGAAAATGAATGTCCCATTCTTATAATACCACGTTCCTTCGTAGGATCCTTTTGCCGGTTCGCGATAAACCTTCGTTCCGTTCTTTTCTCGATATGAGAATAAAGGCGTTATGTTATTCTCAAAATCGATTTGGATAGGATGAGTATGGTCCACATAGGAAAAACACGGATAGCCCGTCAGTTCTTCCTTCGGTTCTGCGCCCAACATATAACATCCATTTGGAACACATTCGGGGCATTCTCCAACAATTCGAAGCCAAAGAATTGACCATGGGACGAACAAGACGATCATCCAGCCAATGGACCACGAGACGAACGGGTGTCGCCGAACGAAATGAACGATTCTGTTTGCCATGTCAAGTGTGCTTTTTTTTGAACAAACAAATGCTTTTCACAATTTACTCCATGTGTTTGTCAGCGGCAGCAACATGGTTCGCAGTAAGCATCTTGTAATTGTGAGAATGATTGTCCGAAAAACTGGGCTACATTGTCGCCAAACAAAACAACGCCCAAATAATACATTGTCGCCGTTTCATTACAGCGATTCATACAGATTGCTCTGTTGAGAAACGAATGACTGCTACAAGAATCAAAGCAAATTGCCTTCATCGAAACTAGAAATCCTAAATCGCATGAGGATTTATTCGCCCGACAGGTGCTGTAACAGAGATCGTGTTCAACACAGGCATTGTGAAACAATCCTTCGGCAACAAATGTACATTGATTATCGCGTGCGGTCTTTCCTGTTCGGGGCTTCGACAACTGGCGAAGTCCCGTGTCCATTCCATCAAGGCAGACACAGTCTTGTGTAATATTCCGTGGCGGTCCAAACAAATATGGAACGGGTTCAATCGGTCCAAGTAAATATGGAGGAAGGTTCCCGTCATTTGGTTGAAGATGCTCAAATCCAAACGGCAAAAGAATGGAATTGACCCCTGGGACAATATTGTCATCCATGCCAGTTGGAAAAGAACCGCCGTTCCAAGGAACTGATGCCAAGCCAAAAGGATCAATCAAGTTCAAGGGATTATTACGACAATACCTATATAGGTTCTCATCATCAGACTCCCCTATAGGATCTTGTGACAACCACTGTCCAAGGCGTGGAGCATACACGCGATATGGGAACAGATTTAGTTCCAAATCTGTTTCAACCAAACGAGAAGCAAACCCCAGATTGATAGTGTCAAACAAAGCTCCCGTTCTTCGAATAACTTGTCCATATGGACTATACTCAATATGGCTTCTGACGCAACCATTTGTGTCAACAAGTTCGGACAAGTTTCCTAGAGCATCAAAAACCGTATTGAACACTTCTCCATTGATGCTGCATTGAAGCAACCCTCCAACGCCACCTGCGAAGTGGAGGGTTCCAGAAAGATCACACCCCCAGCAATACACGACTTCGTTTGTTTCGCCAGATTCAATCATTCTCGAAGTTCGAAAAACAATATTCATTTCATCCCAATAATATCTGTCAACTTTCGCATTGTCAGAATATGATATCAGTCTTCCCAGATAATCATAAACAAAAGACTTTCTCATGTTGCCTTTTGTTGCAGCAATAAGTCTGTTATGGGCATCCCATTCTAAGACCCAACCGTTCAAAAGGATAACATTACCATCTAGATCATATTTGATTGCTGTTTCCGTTTCGCCAACCACAATGTTTGTGCAAAGCCCCCACCAATTATTCAGATATACGGATGTGACTCCATTTTGGGTGACACTTTTCCGGTTTCCCCGTTTCGCATAGGTGATTGATTCTGTCAGATCAACAGACGATGAGTTCGTTATTTGTGAAAACTCGTCATACGCAAAGGTAGAGTCTTTCCAATCTCCTTCGAGGAACAGTCTCTGATTTCGTTTGATTCGTTCGCTTTCATCCAGTTCATATTGGAATGCGCCAACGAACGCACCATTCCAAGTGTTTGTAATTGAAAGAACTTGATGGCTTCCGGCATAGTAATTGCGTTGCCAAGAAAACCCCGTTGTCGACTCCATCCTTTCAATCAAATCACTACCGGGGCGTCTGAAATAGCAATACTCTTTCCCGTCGTCAACAACTACTTTCGCCAACCTGCCATGGGAATCATAAGAATACGCAAAGCCATGTTTTCCGCCTATGTCGAGTTTTGTCTCGTCTCCAGTGGCATTGAACTCGTGTGCGATCAATAGTCCATTCTGCCACTCCTTTTGCGGTTTTGATGAAGCGCCTATATACGAATACTCATTTGTGGCGACTCCTTCCACAATTGCCCTGACAATCCTGCCGAGTCGGTCATAGGTAAACAAACTAGGAGGGGAAGAATCGGAATGCTCAATTTTGGATATATCTCTAGCATTGTTGTAATAATACCATGTCTGAATTCCACGTCCAGAAATCCGTTTCTTGATTTTTCCGTCAGCCGTGTATTCAAATGACAGATCTGTTCCGCTTGTCGTAATCCGATTTGTCACCGTTCCAGAAATAGAATCATAGAACCAGCGAGCAGCATGCAAAGCGCCATCGTCATTGCCATCCGAAAAATCGACTTGCCATAAAGCCGCAATTTTATCGTTGCCATCATACTCGTAACAAACACCGATGTTTCCAATCTGTTTTCTTGTTGTTCGGCCGAACTCATCGTAGTAATAGTCCGTCGACACGCCAGTGCCATCAATGGAGGATGACAAACGCCCCAACGCATTGTAATTGAACTGTCGAAGAGAATGATTCTGGTTTGAAATGGATGAGAGTCTTCCAAAGTCGTCATAGGAATATCGGAACATTTGTTGAACATCATCTGTATTTGAAATGATCCTTCCAACCTCATCATGCTCAAAAACATTGGTAACGAGCGAACTCGATACTGTCATGAAAAGAGAACCATATCGTGCAATTCTCAAGTTGGGATGATCCGAAGTGTTGGACTTGATTGTAACTGTCATTTCACCTATTTCTCGATCAACAAATACGGTTTCCGTGGTTATTCTTCCTTCTTTGTCGGTAGTAATGTTTTCGGAAACGCCATTGGTGAAATTCGTCAATCGTTTATGGGTGGAACCCATAATAACTTGGTTCGTACTTGTTTCTGAATTATACGCACTTTCTATCATGTTCCAATAGATTGTGTTGTTTGTTACGGAAAAGCTTGTCAAGAATGACCGAATTCTATCTTGGCCAATGTAATCTGGCTGGCCATCAAAATCAACATCAAGTATAGACTGATCAAGAATTCCAGTTTCATCATACGAATACAAAGACTGGATGATTGGAACACTGGTATGAGCGTCAATTGTGGTAACTTGAATGATTTTACCATACTTATTATATTTATAATGTTTTTCTAATGGAAACCCAGTTGGGGAAGGTGTCAAAACATAAGATACTCGTCCGAACATGTCGACGCTCGTCATAGTGATGCTAGCTGGTTGTACATCCAGTTGATCAGACACAGTATAGTAGATCTGCCCAGTGCTTCCACATTCAATCGAGATTTGTCGATTTCGTTGTTTGGTATCTGTCTCGGAAAGAAGTCTTCCGATTTTATCAAAACACTGTGTGACCGTTATATTGAAGCTGGAAGATATGATGTAGCGGCTGTTATTTGCGTCATCATAATAGTATGATTTGATATTACCAGTTTCGTCGGTATGTTCAATGGTTCGGTTTAGTGAATCATAGCAAAACTTGTGAAGAACCAATACTGTACCTGTTGTAGAGTTTGTAATTGCAGATAACACCAACCGATGAAGACGGTCATAGCTATACAACGTATACTCTGGTTCCTCGAAAAATGCAATCTTGCCGATGATCTTTCCTTCTTCATCGTAAGCATAAGTGGTCGTAATTCCCTGCCAGTCGGTTTCAGAGACCTTGCCGCAGCAGTTGCCGGCCCATTCGGCGGTCCAGAGGCGGCCGGCGAGGTCCTCGCGGCGGATTTCGTTGCCATCGATGTCGTAGGCATACTGAAGACGCGCAATAGGAGTCCAGTCGGCCTGGGGAATGAGGTCTTCGACGCCGATGGTGCAGAGGTCGGTGCGGGAGTCGACGAGCTGGCCGAGGGCGTTCCATACGCGAACGGATCGCGTGGTCCGCATCGGGACGATGGCCGGCGCCTGTTCGTGGACGTGCGTGACGGTCTCGGTCCAGACGCCGTCCGTAAGGTCGTAGGCGTAGTTATCGATCGTGCCGTCCTCGTGGCGAACGGACTGGACGAGGCCGTCGGTAATCGCCCCCGTGACGGGATAGTAGGTCGTGACGGTTCGCAGGACGTTCGTCCCGCCGTAGGCGGCGCCCTGTTCGCCGACCCGCTCGACTACATCCACGCCGTTCGTGCCGTAGACATAGTAGGTGCGCTGGATCTCGATGCCCTGCATCTTGCGAACGACGCAGCGCGGGCGGGTGTCGCAGAGGAGTGGCGGATCGGAGGGATCGACGGGCTCGTAGGAATAGAGGGTCTCTTCTTCCACGAGCGGCATCGATTCGCGGACAACGCGGTTCTTGTCGTCGTATTCGTAGACGATGCGGTTGCCGGTCGGTTCGACGGTTTCGCGCAGGAGGTCCTTGTGCGGGCCGTCCGTGTGGTAGGACCAGGAGGTGGTGCGCGTGGCGTCGCCGGGGATGCCCTCGATCCGGTTGGTGATGAGGTAGCCCCAGTAGGCGGAGACGTAGTTGTATTCGTCCCGGGACCAGAGCCTGCCGGTTTCGTCGCGGATCGTGTGGAGGCGCCGCGCGCCGGACTCGTCCTCGGTGAAGTAGAGCTCCTGCGCCTCGACGAGACCGCTCGGCTGGTAGAGCGTCCAGTCGCCGTTCACGGCGACGTAGCGATACTGCCGCATGTCGCCCGTCCCCTTCTGGAAGCCGACGAGCAGCTCCTTGACGCTCTCGCCCTGCGCGACGTCGAGAACGCGGGTCGGCGCGTGTTCGGGAAGGGCGTAGAGCCCGGTGTCGGCGACCTGTTCGGGCTCCTCCGCGAGGGGATAGACGGTGACGGCGTAGTGCGTCGGGGAAAGCGTCCGGACGTCGGCAAGACGGGTGAGGGTCTTCACCTGGCGGATGTTTCCGAGGGCGTCGCGGACGATGTCCACGCCGAAATCATCCATCGTGAGAATGCGCCCCTTCGGATCGGTATAGGTGACGAGCGCGCCGCGCTCGTTCGTGTTTCCTGTCGCGAGGAAGCGCCAGACGGATCCGTCGCCGGGGTAGAGATCGTAGAAGGCGGGGGCGGACGTCGTCGCCCAGCCTTCGGCGTCGACCATCTGGACGCGGGCGAGCGACTTGCCGAGGTTGTTCGGCTCGGGGACGCCGACGGAGGCGCCGTCCTGGAAGTGGACGACGAGTTCCGCGCCCTCCGGCTGCACGAAGCGGACGATCTGGGGCGCGCCGCCGGCGGTCGTTCCGCCGTCCACGGCCTTGAACGACCAGCCCATCACGACCTTGAGCTGCGCCGGCGTGGAAAGCGAGGCGGTTTCGTCGGAGCTGTGGATGCGAAGGTAGACGGGCGTCTGGCCCGTCCAGGCCGTGGTCGCGCCCAGATCGAGCGTGACGAGGATGCAGCCGCAGGCGCAGCCGTCCTTCGTAGGACAGGTTGAGCAGGATGCTTTCGCCGCGCAGACGAGGGGCGGATTGCGGGTCGGATCCGCAAGGACTTGCGGCGCAACGCCGAAGAAGGCGATGGACAAGGCGAGAATGGTCGCGCAAAGACGGTTGTTCATTTCGTTTCTCCCGTTTGTTCGGTTTCGGGTTCGGTCGCCGGGACGATCTTCTCGAAGTAGACGGAGGCGACGCCGTGGTCGGGGATGGTAAGGTAGAAGGTCTTCGGAAACTCCCAGGAGGAGACCATCTCGGCGCCGACGGTGAGGCGGAGGGGGATGCCGCGCCAGGTGGGCGGGCCGAGGGGCTCGATGGAGACGTGGTCCCAGACGGGCGAGAGCGTGATGGAGGCAGGATCGACGTCGGCGGGAAGGTCCTTGCCGTTGGCTGCCTTTACGAGAAGATCGGCGACGAAGTCCCTGCCGTCCACGGGCGCGCGGAGGCGGGCGGGGACGCACTTCCAGTGTTCGCCAATCTGCGCGCCGAGGTGGAGGCCGAGGGCGGGCGTTTCGGCTCCTTCGGGGTAGAGGTTCACGGTCCAGTGGTGCTGGCCCCGCGGCTGGTCGCCGGGCGCGAAGATGGCGTCGAACTCGCGCTCGCCGGCGGGGCGCATCTCGAACGACGCGCCGGCGGGGCCGAGGATCTCGGTGCGGACGAGCGAAGGGGCGTCCGGCGCGGCCTTCACGCGGAGAACGGCGTTCGTGTCGCCTGCGCGCATCTGGTGCCACTTGTCCGGCTCGACCTTCCAGAGCTCGCGGACCGAACCGCGGATCGGAACCGTGATCGAAGGCGTGGCCGGATCGTCGGTCTTGATGAAGAAGGTCTTCAGGAACGGCCCCGAGAAGACATTCGGGTCGAGCGTGCAGCGGACCTCGGCCGAACCTCCGGGCGGAAGATTCGTCGCGGAGAGTTCGAGGTTTGCGCACACGCATGTGCGGATGACGTCGGTCACGTGGATCGTCCGGTCGCCGTCGTTCCGCAGCGTCGCCGTCAGCACCGGCCGCTCGATTTCCGTCCGTTCGCCGAAGTCAAAGGATGAGGGGAAAAGAGTTGTAGAAATGCCGATACTATTCTGACTTTTTGCACGGATATTGAAAATCCGAATTAGTTTATTTTCGAGAATATCAAGTTGGTTGACATCATCGATTTTCGTCATTAATGTGCGTCCTGTTCGTAATGCGGACAATACATCGACCTCCATTCTACTCCATTCATTGGATTTGCGGGGATTGTAGAATTCTTTCAATGAAAACGGTAGAGTAAAATCGAAAGGCGAAGTTTTATCCAACGAACTGGAAAAATACATATGCGAAATCTTCCTGAATGGACGTTCGGAAACATATGTTTGGAGCGGGAATACATAAAAATCGCATTCGTCATCGGTAACTGTAGTATTGTTGGGATATGTATAGCATAACACAAAATAGCAACGAGATATCGAATTCGACTTGCAATAAAACGCGCATTCGCCAAATGCATTTCCGCAGTAAACCGTGCGAAGATTTGCCTCTAATGTGTACTCCCTTGTAGAGCGAACATCGGAAATGTCATGTGGCTCTTCAACAAATTCAATAAGCTTTGCAGCTACGAATGGTTGGTCGTTCAGTTTTATGGGAAATGAACAAGCGAAGTCGAAACCATTGATCGCCGACTGAGAATCTTCCCGCATCCAGAAACCATAATCGTTTTCATTTTGGGGCGACACTTTGACCGTTGCTGACCAGTCTCCGTATTCATCTGCTATCGCGCAGAGGCACATTAACGAAAGAACCAAAACTGCTTTACAATGCGGACCCTTGTTCATTGTTCTTTTCCTTTCATTATTGGAGGTTTGAAATTATGGGTTTGGGATTGGCGGTTCGGGCACAAAATCACAGAACTCCGTAGGAATTCCATTATGCTTGTTTTTGAACCAATCCTTGACAGTCTCATATGATTCACGTGCCATAATGCCCTGGCTACAGAATCCTTTATTCCTTTTGCAACTGCTTCCAAGCGACCGTTCAAAACACTCTCCGAAACTCTTGCATTGACCAGCACATTTACGGGCCTCAATCTCCCGTTTCAAACTGTCTTCACAGGTCCTTTTGTTGGGACCAAAACCTGAACAGTGTTGCAAAAAATGCGTCATTTCGTGCGTAATAACTTCTGTTAGGTCGTTTTTCCCATTCTTCCTCTTAATCTTAATGGAATTCCAACAAAGCGTCAGTTGTGGTTTGTTCCGATTGTTTGAGTACGAGCCAGAAACTCCACGTAGTCTTCCAGTACCAACATTCATTTGATAGTCACAACACTTGCACTGGAGTTCAAGATGATCACACGTATGTGGATACATCTTTCTTTGCTGAATCAATGATTGCAGTTTCTCGATATTCGTATCGGCGAGAATTCGATGATACTCATTTTCACAGTTCGTTTTTCCGGCGGTCGACAAAGACAACCGACCATCCGGAATAATAATCCAGCCTCCTTCACCATCGCGCGAACGAATGAAGTCATCGCATTGTCTTTGAATGTCTTCAATGTTTTGGACATCATCAAGATCCGATTCGTCAATCAAACCGAGATAATCCCACCGATTAACAGGGTCATTGACAGCGTAAGCATACAGATTCATATTTTTCAATTCGCCCATTGGATCTCTACTCAAAAAACGCCCCAATATCGGCGAATACCTCCGCCGTTCGAACTCGACTAGTTTTGTATATGGACACCAGTGTTTGGAGGCATAACGAAAAGGGAACATATCAGCAAGATCACCTTCTTCAGAAACAAGTTCTCCAAACGGGCCATACTTGAAATGGGCAACAATGCCGCCATTCGTGGAAACATACGAGGAGATATTGCCCAACGAATCATGAATAGGATAGAAAACATTATTATCCGTTCGAACACAAAGTAATGCTCCCACTCCACCACTTTCGGAAAGGGATCCTTCAATATCCAATCCCCAGACATTAACACACACGTTCGTAGTGCCGGACTGTTCGATAATTTCGGCCACTATGTTGTTTTCATCCCAGAGAAACCGATAGATTGTCTCGCGACTTGAAACCATATCGTTTACTATCTTTTCGACAATCCGATTCCGATAATCATAAATGAAACCGATCCTCCAAATAGTGTTGGAGGCGGAGATCATTCGGTTGTTCGCATCCCATGTATAATGAAAACCCGAAACATCGGATACCAGATTGCCGTTCAAATCATAACAATACTGATTGTCTGAAACGAATGGCTCTCTTTGGAACAATTGATTCAAATCATTTGCCTCAAACCTGTTCGTTTCCGAATTGAAAACGCGAACCAGTCGATTCCCGAAACAATCAAATTCATAATCATATCTTTCGGTTGACTCAACGGCAGCCTTCAATTCTCCAGAACGCGCATAGAGAATATCAATGTGATTTGTTACATTGAGCAATCCGTTCCAGTTGTTTTTCTCAACTATACGGTCCCATTGATTTCGACGATACGCCTCTCTTACAATCGGTTCTGATTGCAAAAAGTACTCAACCGAAGAGACCAAGCCGCTATTTTGTTCAATTGATTTCTGCCACCCAAATCCTCCTGAACAAGTCATCGCAGTTGGCGACATCAAGCCAGTTTCCGAGGAATACTGAAAACAAATCTCATCACCCTGGCCAAAAGCCGATGAGTGGATTTCGCTAACAGCACTCCCTGATGCATACTTGTATGATGTAGTGAATAAGGCAGGAACTTCAAGCTTAGTGCATCTGCCTTCGCCATCATAGGAACGAATGAGACGATATCCATTTTGGATCTCAATCGTAGGCTTCTTCATCACACCAACATAGGTAAACGAATTCGTGAGGCCATTCTCATCGTAGATTTGTGAAATACGACCAAGCCGATCATACCGAATGGTTACATCGGGCGTGTTATCATCGTATTCAATACGAATCAATCGTCTTGCGGAATCGTAAGTAAACAAGATCGTCGTTCCTGATTCTTTCGTTTTGGCAATCAAGTGTCCTTCGGCTCCGAATCTCCAACCGATGAAACTGCCATCGGGAAAGGTTTTCTTCTGCAATCTTCCAGTTTCAAGACTGTAAGACCACTGGATTGTCTTTGCCCGTTGAATCGTCCCATCAGCTCCAAGAGGAGACATCGAAACCATACGATCATTCTCATCATAGGCAAATCTCATTCCGCCATTACGCTCCATTTTGCCGACGAGATTGTTTCTTTCATCATAAGCAAATTGTTGCAAAACGCCATCCGCATCCGATACTTCTTCAACCCGGCCAAATGGATCGTAGCGATAGGAGCGAAAAACTGTCCCGTTTCGAACAATGTTCGTTACGAGATTACGATCAGAGAAACTGTAGCCCAACACAGTTCCGCGTTCATTCGTTGTCCGGATTCGTCGTCCCAATCCATCATAATCAAATCGATTGGTGCTTCCACCGTTGAGCACCGTTTCAGTTAATCGACCATATTGGTAAACGGCGCGTTCAATGACATGAGAATTGGAATCGCAAATTGCCACTCCACGAATACCTGCATTACGGTCCCAAAACGATTTCTCAACAGTTCGCTCGCCGTTTTGGTTCGATTTCTCAATCATTCCGAAATGGAATCCTGATTCTGAAAGGCACTCACGCTCGGTCTCCGAAACAACACAATTTGAACTAAAGAAGATTGGGAACTCCAGAACTTCCTGTTGTCGCCAAATCATGGAATTTGTCACGCAGAAAAACTTGTGATATCCACGAATTTCATCTTCCCCCTCGAAATCGATAGCTCCGTTTCCGTTTACGTCAAGGGCCACAAACAATGTTGATCCATCACGATCAAATTGAGTGATGGTGCTTGATTCGTCTGCTCGTTGATTGTCGGAAGACAAACTATACGATGTTTCAGACTGGGATCTATTGAATGAATCATAAGCAATCCCTTTAACATGCGTCGAACCTGAATTGTCAGATTGCTCTTCACAGATAATTCGTTCGAACATGTCAAAATAAATCTTTGTCCATCTCCAGTTATTCTGATTTTCCCAAAACAAGTCCTTCTGCCATATCACTCCATTTGAAGTCACACCATACTCAATCGAACGTTTCCATCCAGCGGAATTGGATTCTTCAACAAGCCGCTCTATTACATCGAATGTTCGGAATTCGGACAGGCCAGTGGTAAAAACGGTTGAAATACGATTCTCATTGTCCAAGTATCGGAAGTGTACTTGATTGAATTGTTGGTCCATTTTGAATACCAACCGACCGAGAGAATCATACTGATGTCTCGTCGCTGGAATCCCAATTGCATCAACCATATTTGTCGCATAGGAAGCAACAAGATTTCCAATCCAATCGTAAGCAAATATCGTAACAAGGGGCGTTGGTTGGGTGACGGCAATGGCAATCAGTCTCCCTTCATCATCATAAGAATATACAGTTGTAATTCCCTGCCAGTCGGTTTCGGAAACCTTGCCGCAGCAATTGCCGGCCCATTCGGCCGTCCAGAGGCGACCGGCGAGGTCTTCGCGGCGGATCTCGTTTCCGTCGATGTCGTAGGCATACTGAAGGCGCTCGATGGGCGTCCAGTCTGCCTGGGGAACGAGGTCCTCGACGCCGATGGTGCAAAGGTCTGTGCGGGAGTCGACGAGCTGGCCAAGTGCGTTGAAGACGCGCACGGAGCGCGTGGTCCGCATCGGGACGATGTCCGGCGCCTGCTCGTGGACGTGCGTGACGAATTCGGTCCAGACGCCGTCCGCGAGGTCGTAGGCGTAGTTGTCGATCGTGCCGTCCTCGTGGCGGACGGATTGGACCAGACCATCGGTCACGGCACCCGTGACGGGGTAGTAGGTCGTGACGGTCCGCAGGACGTTCGTTCCTCCGTAGGCGGCGCCCTGCTCGCCGACGCGCTCGACGACATCGATGCCGTTCGTGCCGTAGACATAGTAGGTGCGCTGGATCTCGATGCCCTGCATCTTGCGGACGACGCAACGCGGACGGGTGTCGCAGAGGAGGGGCGGGTCGGACGAATCGACGGGCTCGTAGGAATAGAGGGTCTCTTCTTCCACGAGCGGCATCGACTCGCGGACGACGCGGTTCTTGTCGTCGTATTCGTAGAGGATGCGGTTGCCCGTCGGAGTGATCTTCTCCCGAATCTCTCCACGGTTCGGCCCCTCCTCGTAGAACGACCACGACGTGGTCCGCGTCGCGTCGCCTGGGATGCCTTCAATCCGGTTCGTCATCGCCCATCCCCACGGGGTGGAGGCGAAGTTCATTTCCGTTCTGCGGAGCAGTTCCCCTTCTGGCGAACGAATCAGGTGGAGACGCCGTGCGCCCATTTCATCCGCGCTATAGAAGATTTCCTTCGAATCAACGAGCCCTGACGGCTTCACGAGCGTCCATTCGCCGTTCTGCTCGACATAGCGATACTGCCGCATATCGCCCGTTCCCTTCTGGAAGCCGACGAGAAGCTCCAACGGAGAGGACCCCTGCGAAACATCGAGAACGCGGGTCGGATCCCATTGCGGAAGAACAAAAAGACCCGTATCCGGATCCGTGTCAGGTTCGGCGTCGAGCGGGTAGACCGTGACGGTGTAATGCGTGTCGGAGAGAGTCTGGACATCGGCCAGGCGAGTCCTTGTCAAGACCTGCCGAATGTTGCCGGCAGCATCGCGGAGGACCGTGACACCCATATCTTCCCACGTGGAAAGAACGCCGCGGGGGTCGATGCGGTGGACGAGATTTCCGAAATCGGGCGCGGCGGGGCTGGCGGAAAACCGATACACGGAGCCGTCTCCGGGGTAGAGATCGTAGTAGGCGGGATTCGCAAGCGTCGACCATCCTTCGGCGTCGACCATCTGGAGCCGCGTCTTCGATTCGCCGTACATCCCCGGCGAAGGGATGCCGACGGAGGAACCGTCGGCGAATTGAAACGAAAGAGTCCGACCTGCCGATTGCGCGAAGAAAACAAAACGGGGTGCACCGGCGGCGGTCAGGTCCGAACCGACATACATGAACGAGTAACCGAGAACCAGTTTCAGCTGCGAAGGCGTGGAGAGAGACGGCGAAGCCTTCGTCGTGCGGATCTTGAGCTTGACGGAATCCGATCCGGTCCACGGCGTCGTCCTTCCGAGATCGAGCGAGATCAGGACGCAGCCGTTCTCAACGGCATCGTCCGTCGGACACTTGCACTCGGGATTGTCGTTCGGGCAATCATCTGGCGGCGGATTTTTGGGCCTTTGGGCGAGCACTGAACTGGACAGGGTCGCGCTTGCCGCGATGACGGCAAGGAAGGCATACTTGGCGTGGGAGACAGGTAGCATCGTTTGGGCTCCTATTCTACGGATTGTCGGGGACGTTGGAAAGGGATTTCTGAAGGCGGGCGCGGGCGGCGGAGAGCGCGGGGCGGAAACGGGGATCGGGATGGGAAGAGGCGAAGGCGTCGAGACGGGCGAGGTCTGCGGCGTCGCCCAGGGCGCCGAGGGCGGCGAGCGCGGAGATGTGGAGCGTGGCGGGGTGCGCGGAATCCGCGAGGATGGCGCGAACGTGCGGGAGGACGCCGGAGAAGCCCTGCTCGGCGCCGATCTGCAGGGCGGTCGCGCGCGCGGCTGGATGCGCGGCCGGATCGGAGGCAAGCGCGAGGGTGCGCGCAAGGAGGAAGGTGCGGTCGGCGTTGCCGGGCGCGGGAACGTGCGTAAGCGCGATAAGCGCGGTGCCGGAATACGGCCGCGCGTTTTCGCGCGAGGCCTCCTCGAGGCATTCGCGCAGGTCGCGGAGCGAGCCGGCGTCCTCGACGCGGAGGGCGACGGCGCCGAGGTGCTGGATGCAGTAGTCGAGGATCGCGGGCGCCTGCTCGTGCGCGCGGAAGACGGCGATCGTCGTCGGGACGAGGTTCGTCGGAAGGACGGTCTGCTCGCGAAGGAGGTTCCAGACGTCGTTCTTGAGGGCGGCCTCGCGGTCGGGGCGGAGCGAGGGGTCTGGAGCGGAGAGATAGGCGAGAAGGCCGTCCACCTGGGCGGGAGGGAGGTCTCGGCCGAGGGAATGGACGAAGTCGATGCGGGTCTTGTAGGGAGTTGAAGGAGACCAGAGGGACACGGGCTGAGAGACTCCCCCAGTCTCGCTTCGCTCGACAGCCCCCTCAACGAGGGGGCCGGCCTGGGCGGAGGAGGCGAGCGCAAGGAGGAAGATGATGGCGAAGCCGAATTTCATCGAAGGTTTTTCGTAGAACGCGTGTGATCTTGCGCGGGCTGCGGGCGGAAGTCCCGCCCGCAGCCCGCGCCCCGATCACAGGCTTCCGATCTTGACGCCTCCCTGATAGAAGCGGGTGTAGTGGCAGACGGAGGTGGTGATGCCGGCGGAGCGGAGGAAGCGGATGCGGCAGACGCCGTCCTCGTCGAAGTCCGCGGCGGTGAGGTCGCGGAGGCGGGTGCCGTCCTCGAAGAAGACGCCTGCGACGAAGATCTCGAGCTTGACGGCGAGGTCGGGCGGGACGGAGCCGAGGAAAAGGACGACCTCGGCAAGCTGGCTGCCGTCGGGGTAGTTCTCGACGACGCGGTAGTAGCTGCCGTTGTCGCCCCAGATCGCCGTCACGCGGGCGGCGTCGAGGATCGGGCCGCCCTCGCCGAGGCGGGCGAGAATGCCGTGCTCGCCGTCGGCGCCGGCTTCGAGCACGAGCGTCGAGCCCTCGCCGGCCGGCGTCACGGTCGCGCGCAGGTCGGCGTCGGTCTCGACCGGCTCGCCGGGGCGGAGCGCGGGCGCGTCGAGCGTGCGGGCGGTGCCGACGACGACGGCGGGGCGGGAGAGCGGGAAGCGCGAGGCGACGGCCTCGACGAACGCCTCGGCGGCGGCGGGGACGCCGCCGGTGACGGCGCTCGCGGAGAGGCGGTAGAGCCCGGCGGAATCGAACGCAAACGGAACGGGGGCGGAGGCGGCGAAGTTCGTGACGGCGATCCAGGCCTCGCCGGCGCGGCGTTCGACGACGATGCCGGACTCCGCGTCGGGGAAGCCGGCGAGGCGGAGGGCGTCGCCTTCGCGGAGACGGAACGCGGCGTTCGTGGCGGCGTCCGGGATCGCGTAGGGCGTCCAGGCGACGGAGAAGGAGTGCTGCGCGCCGGCGCCGAGCAGTTCGACGGTCGTCGCGGCGCCGTCGGGATCGAGCGGAACGTCCGCCCAGAACCCGCCGCCGACGGAGGGCGCGGTGGCGTATTCGGCGGAGTTGGTGCCGGAGGAGACGAGGAGCGCGGAGGTGCCGCCCCACATCTCGGCGCCTTCGACGCAGATCGGGGAGACGGGCGAATCGGCGTCGGGGCCGCCGAGCGAGACGAGGCGGTCGGTGCGGGCGGCGCGCCAGTCCTCGACGCCGTCGCCGTCGGCGTCCGGGCCGGAGAAGGCGAGGAAGCCGATGTCGCGGAGGGCGAGGAAGGTGTTGGAGGCGCGGTTCTTCCAGACGAGCCGGAAGCGGTGGGGGCCGGCGTCGAGCGCGGGGAGGAAGAACACGGCGTCCGACGGGGCGCCGGCGGTCGCGGGCGCCTTCTGGCGCGCGACGAAGAGACCGTCGACGTAGAGCGAGAGGTCGAAGAGCGACGTGCCGGAAACGAGCGGATTGTGCTGCGAGACGCCGAAGCGGATCGCGTCCGGCGGCGTGCCGCCGACCGTGAGTTCCCAGGTGACGGACCCCGCGCGCTCGCGGGCGTAGAGGACGGATTCGTCCTCGCCCCAGGAGCCGGTGCGGGCCACGACGGAGGTGCGGGCGGAGACGGGCTCGCCGAGCGGTGCGGCGGTCATCCCCGCGAGGTCGGGGGCGCAGGGGTCGGTGCGGGAAACGGAGGACTCGAAGCGGTCGTCCCATCCGTCGCCGTCGGTGTCGGCGAGGAGCGGATCGGTGCCGAGGAGGAATTCGGCGTAGTTGGAGAGCGTGTCGCCGTCCGGGTCCGCGAAGGCGTCGGACGCAAGGCAGGGATTGAGGCCGCGGGCGACTTCCCAGGCGTCCGGGATGCCGTCGCCGTCGGAGTCCGCAAGGAGCGGATTCGTGCCGGCGAGGAACTCGGCGAGGTTGGAGAGGCCGTCGGAATCGGGGTCGAGCGCGGCGTCGGAGGGATCGAGCGGGTCGAAGCCGAACTCGTCCTCCCACCAGTCCTCGGCGCCGTCGTGGTCGGCGTCGGTCTCGCCCACGGCGCGGAAGTAGCGCGTCTGCGGGATCGTCGACCAGGACGCGCTTCCGAGCTGCCAGTGCAGGCGCAGCGTGGGCGGCGCGCCCTGGGTGAAGTGGAGGACCTCGAAGTCGTGGAAGCCGTAGGCGAGGCGGACGGTCCCGGAGCGGGTGCGGCGCGTGTGCGCGCCGCCGTTGTCGACGATAAGGGCGCCGTCGACATAGAGGCGCGAGCCCTCGGCGGATTCGAGGAGGAAGGTCCAGTCGCCCGTGGTCGGGACGAAGAGGCGTCCGGCGTGGCGCGAGGCGAAGAGTCGCGTGGCGGAGACCGGAACGCCGGGCCAGGAGGTGGCCTCGGTGTGGTTGATCGAATGCTCGATCCGGGTCTGGCACGGAGTCAGGAGCGAGAAGTCGGGCAGGTCGCCGGGACGGGAGGATAGCGCGTAGTAGGTCGAGGCAAGGCCGGAGGCGTATCCGGGCGGGCACGGGAGGACCTCGACCGTGCGGAGCGCGGGGACGGACTCTGCGCCCGCGGAATCGGTCGCGATGGCGGAGATGTCGACGGTCCCCGTCGCGGCGGTCTCCCACGCGGCGGAGAAGGGGGCGTTGGAGACGGACGAGACGAGCGCGCCGTCCGCGAAGAAGTCGACGCGGGTGACGGCCTCGCCGAAGCCCCACGCGGTCGCGGAGAGGGCGACCTCGTTCCCGACGTAGCAGACGGCGGGATCGGGCGCGGCGAGGCGGACGCCGGGCGCGTAGGACGCGGGCTCGGCGTGGAAGACGGCGGAGGCGGGAACGACAACTTCGGTGCCGCCAGGAGGCGTCCAGGAGAGGCGCAGGCCGGCCGTGCCGGTGTTCTCGTAGAAGCCGACGGCGACGTCGTGGAGACCGGCGGAGAGCGGAACCGTCGCCGAACGGGTGCGGTAGCTGTGCGGGGCGTCGTCGAGGATGACGGCGGCACCGTCGATCCAGAGCGCGGCGCCATCGTCGGACGCGAGATGGAAGACATAGTCGCCCGGCGTCTCGATCCAGAGAGAGCCGGAGAAGCGCGCGGCGAAATAGTCCTTGAAGCGCGAGTCCGTTCCGGACCACGCGGCGGACGTGTTCGGGAAGTCGATCGAGGGAACGGCGAGCCAGAGATCGGCGGAGAGGGCCGCGAAGTCGGGGAGCGCCGAAAGCGCGGATTCGGTCTTGTGGAACGAGACGAGCCAAACGGAAGCGAGCGAGTTGGTCGAAGAAGCGGCGTTCGACGCTCCGCCGACCGCATTGGAGGGAACGAGCGAGAGCGAGAGGACGACGAGCGACGGGTCGTAGAACGGAAGGAGGTCGGCGTTCGTCTCGACGTTGTAGCCCGCCGCGAGAAGCGCCCAGTTCGGGTCGTAGTCCGGCTCGGGGACGAGGCGCGCGGCGCCGCCGGTGGCGGGATTCGTGACGACGGTTTCGTCCGTGGCGGGGTCCTCGAACGCGAGCGCGGGACCGGAGCCCACGGCGGAGAACCACGCGGCGGCGTTCGTGGTGGACGGTGCGACGGACACGGCGCCGACGTCCTGCGTGACAACGGACGCGGACGGCAGCGCCGCCGCCTGGGCGTCGCGGAGCAGCGCGCGGACGTCGGCCGGGGACGAAAGGACAGGCGCGTCGTCCGCGAACGCGGACAGGGAGCAGAGCAGAATCGCGCCCAGCGCGAGGCGGTTTCGTTCAAGGCGGAGTGGCTTCATGTCGGGTCCTTTTGTTCAGTAGTTCGGAAATCGTTCTTGAGGCAGGGTTTCGGAGCGTCTCGCACGGGCGGCACTACCTCTCTTACTTATAAAGATGCGGAAAGGGGCGAAACCGTTGCCGGATTTTTCGTGTCGGCGCGAAATCGCGTCCGTGGCGCGTGCGGTCTGCGTTTTCCATCGTTGTCGGGATGCCCCCTCCTATCTATGAGGATGCCGGAATTGCGCGCGAGGTTTCACGGGACGGGAAAATCGCCGGGCCGCGCCTCATCGGAGGATCAGGACTCCGGCATCGGTGTCGAGGCGGACGGAGAGGGATTCGTCGCGTTCGTCCGTGCCGCGCACGGTGAGGCGGACGACGTCCCAGTCGCGGGAAAAGAGCCAGGCGGGCGGTGCGGCGGTGACGTCGGAGAAGGGATCCGGGACGTCGTCGTCGCCGACGGAAAGCGAAACCGGCGAACCGTCCTCGCGGACGCGGAGCTTGAAGGAGAGCGTGCGCTGTGCGGCATCGTTCGTTGCCGCCGAACGGACGCGGTTCGTGGGCGAGGCGAGGAACCACGCGCCGTTCTCCCAGCCGAAGGCGAGGGACTCGTCGCCGGGGAGGAGGACGCCGTCGCCGCCGCGGGACGTGCCGAAGGCGACTTCGACGTTGTTGGAGGGCGTCGCCCAGAGCGACACGCTCGCGCGGAGGAGCCGCGCGCGGTCCATCATCGGGCGGAGGAGCGGGGCGTTCGTCACGCTCTCCGTGTCGAAGTGCGCGGGCGGCGGCGCGGGCGGGAGGGCGACCTCGCCGGCGGAGGCGGAGAGGCACAGGGCGGCCAGAAGGCAGCAGAGCGGGGCGGATGGATGTTTCATGGGATTCGTCTTCCGGAGCCGTGGGACGGGGTGGGTTTCCGAGCGCGGCGACGAGGGCGCGCTGGTTTCGGATTGTAGGCCGCGCCGAACGGAAATCAAGCGGAAAACGGCGCAAAAACGTCAGGATTTCGTCAGAAATGCGTCGCTGACGAATTTCTGACGATTCGGAGGCGGAAAACGGGGCGCCGACACCCGGCCGAGGGCGCCCCGCGCCGGTCCCCGCCCGCTGCGGGACGCGCGAAGAATTGACTTGATATCCATCGGGAATCTACGCATATCATCGGCTTCAACCCCCACCATAGGAGAACGCCCATGCCAACCTGCAGAAAGTGCCACGCCTCGTTCGACGAGGAAACCGTCCTTTGTCCGCTTTGCGGAACCGCCAACGCCGACGCGAACCCGGCGAGACCGGAGGGCCAGGCGATGCTTGCGGCCTCGTTCCTCTTCGGCGCGAGGGGCGTTCGCCCGGACGGAGCCCGCGCCCGGCTCTGGGCGGAGAAGGCGGCGAAGGGTGGCGACCCGGATGGAGCGATCATCCTCGCCAAGTGCATCCTGCAGGACGCGATGGACGAATACGGGTCGCAGGCCCCGGAACTGCTCGAGGGCGGCGAGCTGGCAGACCTCCAGAGTCTGGTCGCGGCCGCGGCGGAGCGGTTCGACGAACGAAAGCCGGCGCTGTTCGAGCCGACGGTCCTGCTCGCCACGGCGGCGGCGATCTTCCTCGTGGACGCCCCGGAACGGAGCTTTCGGTATTTCCTGCGGGCGGCGGAGCTGGGCAACGTTCCCTGCATGCGGCAGACCGGCATCCTCCTCGGCACCGGGCGCGGCACGGAGCGGAACGTGAAGAGGGCGCTTGAATGGCTCTCCCGGGCCGCTGAGGGCGGCAGCCCCGAGGCGCTGGGCGACATCGGGAGGATCCTGACCGAGCCCGGCCCCTCCGCCCCCGACTTCAACCTCGGCGTCCGCTACCTCGAACGGGCGTCCGAGAAGGGGGATCTCAAGGCGAAGGGCGTCCTCGGGCTCCTCCTTCGCTTCGGCGACGGCGTGCGGAAGGACCTCAAGCGGGCCATCAACCTCATGTCCGAGGCGGCCGAGAACGGCGACCCGATGCTACAGCGCTGTCTGGGCGTGCTGCTCTGGAACGGCGAGGACAACGTGAAGCCGAACCTGCCGGTCGCCCGCAAGTGGATGGCCAAGGCGGCCGCGAGGGACTTCGGGGACGCCAAGGCGCTCCTGGCGAAGATCGACGACGCCATCGCGCTCGAGGAGCTCGGCATCACGCAGGAGGAGCTGGACGCGCCGAACGAGCCGCCGCCCGCGGAGGAGCCCGCCGTCCCGCTTGCCGAGGCCGACGCCCTCCGGCGGGAGAACGAGGCGCTTCACGCCGAGGTGCGGCGCCTGCACGGCCTCTCCGAGAAGTACCGCAGCCAGCTCCTCGCCTTCACGGGGAGGATGGAGGCCGAGCGCAAGGGCAAGCTCGCCGCGCTCGCGGAGACGAAGGACAGCCTGTTCCAGGCCGCGCGCGGCTCCCGCTCCGACCCGACGGCCTACGTGAACCTGGCCAAGTACTTCGAGTCGGCGTTCGAGGACGACATTGCCTTCACCGACCGGGCGTGGAGGTCGCTCGAGGAATGCACGAGCGACCTCCACCTCGTGTGGACGGCGCTCTACCACCTCGCGACGACGCTCCACAAGCTTCTCAAGACGGTCCCGCAGGCGGAGGCCTACGAGCGCTTCCGGGCGAAGGCGGGGAACGGGCTCGAGATCGCGCGGGGCAACGGGAAGATGACGCACGCGAACAGCGCCCTGATGGCGAACTACCGCGACACCTACGCCGGCAGGACGATCGACGTGGAGGCGCACGTCGAGAAGGGCGGCGACTCGAAGTCGCCGCGGTTCCTCCGGCTCTACTTTGGCTACGATCCGTCGGTGGCCGACAAGATCGTCGTGAGCCACGTCGGCTCGCACCTGCCGACCTTCCAGACGCTCACGAAGGTCGGCGGCTGGTAGACAGGTCCCAGGGGTCCACCCGCGCGCCGCGGTGGTCGGCCGCCCACTGTCGCGCCGTCCAAGGAGGGAGGCAAAGCTCGTCCATGAGGTTCTTCCACGTCCCTCCGGCGTCGAGCCGCCTGTATGCCAGCCTCCGGAGCGTCTTCCGGGTCGCGATGGGGAGCTTGGAGATGGGAAGGTCGGGAACGGCGACCCGCTGCGCGTCCGGGATGGTCCGTCGGTGGTCCTTCCAGTCGTCGAGCCCTCGCTTGACGAACTGGCGCTTGAGGCTTGCCGCCCGGGCGGGGCTGATTCCGAGCTGCGCCGAGACCCGCCTGCACGGCCACCCCCAGGCGAAGCTTTCGAACGCCTTGCGGCGAAGCGCGTTGTGATCGTCCAGGGAAAGCGGAAGGGGGCGCGACGAAGGCGGCGGATGACGGCGGACGCGCAGCGTTCTCTGGTCGAGCTGCCCCTCGAGGCCGCGCTCGCGGTAGTTCTTGAACCAGTGGTAGACCGTCGGGCGATGAACGCCGAGTTCCCGGATGACGGCCGTGGGCGGCTCGCCGGCCTGGAACCTCTCGAAGGCGATGCGTCGGAACAGGTTCTGGACCGCGAGCGGCATGGGAAAGATCGCGGGCTTGTTCGGGGATGGTGCCGTTCGTTTCATGTCGGTGTCTTGGATGCGCTGGTTGAGGGGCCTTCCGGACGTGGTTTACCCCGCCGAAGGCGGGACTGTCGCATGGGGCGTCCGAATGTCGGCGGATGATGCGTAGGTCCGCCGCGGAGTCAAGCGCAAAAAGCCCCAGGCGCGAGTGCGCCGCTGTCTCTTGCGGACCCGCCCGATCTCACGGAATCCGCAACCCGATCCGAGACCGCGGAAACGCGCTTGACAAACGATTTCGATTGTTGTTGAATAATTGCCGTTGTCTGCCGCCACAGAGACAGTTGCAAATTCGCGCCGCTGCTCCACCAAGGTTTCTGACGAACCTTGGAGTCCCCGCGGAAGACATACGGAAGCAGGCCGGGCATCGCCCGGCCCTTTTCGTATCTGGCGGTTGCGCGAATAGCCCAAGAAATCGCGAACGGGTCGGCGTGGTGGGAAAGCAGGGATTCCATCACCTCGGCGTGGCGCGCCGAAAAGGGGAGCTTCAGGAATCCCGCGGCAAGGAAAGCCGCGCGGTCCTCTCCGGCGGAGAGGACCATGTCGTCGTGATGCTTGTGGTGCTTGACCGAAACCGGGATTAATTCGCATATTTGTCAGACAATTTGCGATTGAATCCGCAAAAGGTTTGTGGTAGAGTTGCGGGCATCGGAGGCAAAACATGTACATCGAACGCGATTTGGAACCCCGTCTGGCGGAAGCGCTGCGCGGCAACAAGGTCCTGATTCTCTACGGCTCGCGGCAGACGGGCAAGACGACCGTCGTCGAACGTCTGCTGTCCGCCCCGGACATCCGGCGGGAGGGCGTCGTCCGGCTTTCCGGAGACGTTCTTCCCGAACGCGAACTGCTGGACTACGCCACGATGACGGCGGAGAAAGCGCAGGGCATCCTCGGCGAAGCGAAGACCCTGTTCGTGGACGAGGCCCAGAAAATCCTTGACATCGGTCTCACGCTCAAAATCGTCCGCGACCGGTTCAAGTCACTCCGGATCGTCGCGACCGGCTCGTCGTCGTTCGAGCTTTCCGAAGAGGTCGGCGAACCGCTCACGGGCCGCATGGACGCCT
>Ga0310691_10001189_pt1 | contig 41548 bp, 76 predicted proteins | sample 176DNAGHGlowgp2_FD_203887 | JGI IMG/M metagenome (GOLD analysis project Ga0310691, IMG submission 203887) | Sheep rumen microbial communities from Palmerston North, Manawatu-Wanganui, New Zealand - 1766 DNA GHGlow gp2 (v2) (version 2) | ecosystem: Host-associated > Mammals > Digestive system >... | reverse complement strand
GTGCAATCACGGGAGGAGACATGCCTGACTACATAGAACGGGAGGCGGCGCTTGCCGCTCTGCGAAAAGCGCATAATCCGAACACGGCGCGAATGGCAATTTCTTTTGCAGCCGTGAATAGTGTCCCCGCCGCTGATGTGCGGCCTGTGGTGAGAGCGCACTGGACAGACCGCCGCACGATTGAGCATGACGGCGAATGGTACTGCACCGCTTGCGGGAAAGAAATCACGATTTATATGGGCGCTGACAGGGAAGACCGCTATAACTTCTGCCCCAACTGCGGCGCGGATATGAGGGAGGAAGGCTGATGGAACTTAAACATTGCCCATTTTGCGGGGACGATGGGGCGCAAATCCAAATGAAGAAAAAACACGCAGATTTCCCTTACAGAGTGAAGTGCTGGCAGTGCGGGGCAAAATCTGATTATTGCCGAACGAGAGAATCGGCGGTGAGGGCATGGAACAGGAGGGTAAACGATGTATGACGAACTGGTAAAGCGGCTGAGAGATGAAGCGGAAACCGAGCGGTATCTGTTGCCGCATAGCGACAATGGAACTGCGGCTTTGTTAGAAGAAGCCGCCGATGCAATAGAGGAACTGAGCAAAGACCTTGAACGAGAAAAAGACTATACGGCGTTCTGGGAAAAGACGGCAGAAGAAGCGAGAGCAACTGCACAGAAGTGGGCGCTTGCCCTTGCAAAACAGCCCCGTTGGATTCCCGTGACGGAGCGGTTGCCGGAGGATTTGACGTTCGTTCTCGTCGTAGAGGACGGTACTGTTTTCATAGCGCATTGTGAACACTATTACGGTGAAGAGGAAGTATTTGTAGAGTGGCACGACACCATGTATTACCCGGTCAGCCCTACCCATTGGATGCCGCTACCAGAGCCGCCGAAGGAGGGGTGAGCATGAAAGTTTTAGTTGCTTGTGAAGAATCGCAGGAAGTGTGCAAGGCGTTCAGAGCGTTGGGGCATGAGGCGTATTCGTGCGATTTGCAAGAGTGCAGCGGTGGGCATCCTGAGTGGCACGTTGTGGGCGATTGCCGGCACTTGATTACTGAGTGTTGCTGGATATGCTCACGCGACCCGGATATTCCCGATGAAATGTTTGGAACGTTCAAAACGCAAGACGGCAAAAGGCACAATCTTCCCGCACGATGGGACATAATTATTGCTCACCCGCCATGCACTTACATTTCTAACGCAGGGGCAAGGTGGCTGTTTACAAACGGAAAACTGAATTATGAACGATGGAAAAAGGGAAGAGAGGGCGCAGAGTTTCTTACATATTTCTTAAACGCTCCGTGCGATAAAATTGCTGTCGAAAACCCGATACCGTCAAAAATATTTCACATACCGCCATACACGCAAGTAATTCAGCCGTATGAATACGGACACCCATACAGCAAAAAAACTTGTCTTTGGCTTAAAGGTTTGCCTGATTTGCAACCAACGGAAATTGTCGTAGAACACATCCCATATGTTTCTTCTGGGTCATACACAAAGACACATGACCCAAAGTACAAGGGGGCAAGCCGCAAAGGTGGAAGTGCAAAGACGCGCGCAAAAACCTTTCCCGGCATCGCCCGTGCTATGGCAGAACAGTGGGGGTGATGTGATGGGCGTATACATCAAGAACATGGAGATGCCGAAAAACTGTCACTCATGCCCGATGTGCTTTATGAGGTTCTGTCAAGCAGGGGACAGAGAATTGAGTGAACGAGAGACAAGGCCGAATGCGAAGCGCCAGGAAGATTGCCCTCTCGTCCCCGTCCCGCCGCATGGGAGGCTGGGAGATTTGGACGAGTTGTATGCCTCTCTTAAAAAGTGGCTTATACAAAACAGGCACAGTATGACTGAGGCAACAAGAGTGTGGATTCGCGGCGTACTTGAAGGAATAGCTGCCGCTCCCACCATCATCCCGGCAGAGGAGGGCGAGGCAGAGGAGGGCGAGTGATGGCGAATTGTCATAACTGTGAGCGTTTGGCCATTTGTCCTTGGGCCAGCCCGGAAGAAATAATTTGCTCATCATTTAAGGCTAAGCCCATCACGAACGCTGACCGCATCCGGGCTATGTCGGACGAGGAACTTGACAAGTTTCTTGGTGAAGTGCAATGGGATGTTGCCAACTACTGCGGCGGTGTAACGCAAAAGCAAGAATATCCAGTTCCAGAGCAAAGGGGAGCGTGGCTCGACTGGCTGAAAGAGGAGGCTGAAAGATGAAGTACGTATACCTTGTATTTTGCGCTGTGTTCATCGTTTTTTCGATATTTTTTCTCGTTCGCAGAGACATGGAAACCGCGCACTACGTAAACATTATGGCAATGCTTTGCCTGATTCTTGCATACTTGGAGGCGAAATAATGAGTATCGTATCTCAAATAATTGTCTGGGCATTTGCGGTCGTTATGATTTGCCTTGCCATAACGGCCATTGCCATGCTTTTCGCATTGGCGTACTACGCATTCAAGGAACTGCGAGGTGACAAGCACGACTGATTACACGACGAAACCATACGCCGGGTGGCTGGAGGAAGTGCTGCCTGAGATGGTCGAACTGGATCCTGTGTCTATCGGCATCGTGATGATTATGCCGGACGGCATGACAGGAACGTGCTACTTCAACGTAGACCGGGAAGACATGGAGATCATGAAACTGGCGATCAGCGACGATCAGCTGGTGGAGTTCTTCAAGGTAAATGCAGATGTGCTTACTGGAATCTTGAGCGGAGAGGAGGATGAGGCCGACGAAGAACAAGGAACTGATACAGAAACTGATAGCGAGGGATGATCCGTATTCCCTCCTGGACGCGTTTGAGATGTGCCGGGAGTTGGAGAAGGAAGACTCCTACGTGGTGGAGGGGACTGGGAAGCGTGACAGGCCGCAAACCATCTACGACGACCAGAACTTCACCGACGCGCACTCTCTGAACCAGGCGCTCCGTGCATCCGCCAACCAGCTGATGTCTGAAGGAGTGGCATCTGACATGATGCTGAATCTGTACTACCGGAGCCATCTGTTCGATGCGCCGCACTTCTTCGATAGCTTCTGTATCTACATTGAGAAAGACCGTCCTATGGAAAAGCAGTTCTACCTTCCACGAAGAAAGCAACTGCTCCCGTGCGCTCATGCCCTACAGGATCTGGAAGATGGGAAACTAGAGATTCTTGGCATCTCAGAGCCGCCAGGTGTAGGGAAGACTACCCTCGCCGAGTTCTTCCTGGCATGGACCTCTGGCCGCAATCCGTTTCTCCCAAACCTCACCGGTTCCCACAACAATGCATTCCTCGCCGGCGTGTACGGTGAAATGCTCCGCATCTTCGATTCTGGCGGTGACTATCGCTGGAGCGACGTGTTCCCAGGCCTAAAGGTGATTTCCACAAATGCGCTCGACAAAATGATTGGCATCGGTTATGACAAGGCTGACGATATGCGGTTCAAGACGGTGGAGTTCACCTCCATTGGTTCGCAAAACGCTGGCAAAGTCCGAGCCATGAACGTGCTGTACTGCGATGACCTTGTGGATGGCATCGAGACGGCGATGAGCATCGAGCGACTGGACAAACTGTGGCAAGCCTACTACACAGATCTCAGGCAGAGAAAGATAGGCGACCGGGTAAAGGAACTGCACATAGCCACCCGCTGGTCTGTGCATGATGTGATAGGCCGGTTGGAGCGGGAGTATGAGGGAGATCCTCGCGCACGGTTCATACGATTCCCGGCGCTGGATGAGAACGACGAAAGCAACTTCGACTATCCGTACGGCCTTGGCTACTCCACCGAGCAGCTGCACAAACAGCGCGACATCATGGATGAGCCAAGCTGGAGAGCGCTGTATCTCAATGAGCCTATCGAGCGAGAGGGGCGGCTCTACGATCCTTCGGAACTGCGCTACTACTACGATCTCCCGGATACGGACCCAGACGCCATCATGGCAATATGCGATACCAAGGAGCAAGGCTCAGACTTCTGCGTCATGCCGGTCATGTATCAGTACGGCAGCGACTACTACATGGAAGCCATCATTTGCGATAACGGCAAGGTGGAGGTCCTGGAGCGTAAGGTAGCCATGATGCTGGTGGAGCGCAAGGTTAAGATGTGCCAGATTGAGTCCAACCGAGGAGGCACAATATTCGCCGAGAACGTCCAGAAGGCGGTGAAGGAACTGGGCGGGATGACGCACATCACCACGAAGTGGACCCAGAGCAACAAGGAAACCCGCATTCAGGCCAACAGCGGCGCTGTAAAGGCCCGTGTCCTGTTTAAAGCGGAGGAGAAGCGAGACAGGGAGTACAAGGACGCGATGAACCAGCTTGTTTCTTACTCCATGATGGGTAAAAACAAGCACGATGACGTCCCGGATGTGCTTGCAATGTTCGTTGACTGGGTCATGTCTTCCGCTATGAACATCGCCACGGTTGTGAAAAGGCCGTTTTGATACACCAAATGGTGCAAAATGTTGCGCGTTTTGGTCAATTTCTAGTATTATTTCTCAAGAAGTGTTCTTGTGTACCACCTAAAACGGGGGAAGAGGCGGGAAAGCTGCCCACCGACCGGAGCGGGTGCGCTGTGCGAAGCGCAGTCGTTCAAAGGACGTGCCTCTGGCTTGCTCCTTTCACCAGAGAGCGCCTAAACGAGAGCATAACCGGCTGACGCTGCCGGTAAAAGTCCTGGCACGGAGTGGCGTCCTAAACCAGGCATATATAGGCGATTGGTGTAATGGAAGCACGACAGGCTTTGAACCTGTAGGCGGTGGATCGAAACCATCATTGTCTGCCAAACAGACTCACACAGCGTGAGAGGGATGACACGGATGCATACAGGGGCGGGGAAGCATCCGCTGGTAAATACTGCGTATGATGCCAATAAGGGCAGATCTTTCTGCTGACCACAAGTCAATAGAGTTGCTCGTCCTTGCCGACTATCATTACGCAGACCCGCATTCGGACCACGATGCTATACGCAAGGACATCGATTATGTCAACCAGCACGATAATGCCTACTGTCTCTTGGCGGGTGATCTTCTCGATTGCGCTTTGAAATCGAGCCTTGGTGATGTGTATACAAACATGTCTCCGATGCAAGAACTGAAGGCGATGGTCGATTTGCTGGGGCCGATTGCCGAGAAAAAGGTGTTGGCCGCTGTGGGCGGGAATCATGAAGCCCGTCACTACAAAACCAATGGCGTGGATATGACCCGGCTAATCTGCCGCGAACTTGGGATCGAGGATCGTTACTCACCGGACACGGCTCTCGTCTTCTTACGATTTGGCGAAGACCAGGCGCGAAACGGTCACCATCGTCCGTTGCTCTATACCATCTATCTCTCGCATGGTTCCGGCGGCGGTCGTAAAGAGGGCGGAAAATTGCAGAGGCTTGCGGATTACTGCCAGGTAGTTGACGCCGACATTTACTGCGTTGGCCACACCCATCTGCCAGCCAGTTTCAAAACTGGTTTTGCACGACCGAATTCAGCAACAAGCAGCATATCCTACTGTACGAAGCTGTTCGTGAACAGCGCGGCTAAACTACAGTACGGTGGGTATGGTGATACCGGCGGGTTCAAACCGCCTTGCTTAGATACGCCGAGAATCATATTGAGCGGCGAACATAAAGAAATGAGGGCGCTTGTGTGATTCCACCTAAAGTTTTAGAAGCCGTCGAAGCGATTGTCGCTACCGGCAAAGAGGCCATTGTCAAGAAAGAGCGAGGCCGATGGGTAGTGCTTGAGAACGGCAAGAGGCTTGTATACAAAGAAGCATAACATTTCACCCCAATGGTAATCTGGCCATTGGAAGAGCCAATTTGGGCTGAGTTGTCTACGGATTGTAGGCAGCTTGGCCTTTTTATTTTTCCGCGAAGGAGGAGAGCAAGACGGACGAAAGCACGAACAATGCGAACACTACCGAAAACAGCGTCAAGCAGATCGCTGGGTTTCTGTTCGGGCGGCGTGACATCTACTCCGCTGCGGAATCGATTACCAGAGAGAACGTTGTTGGCGAGGTAAACTCTGCGCTCACCTACCACCTCCAGAACGTTGTGGAGGAGGAGTATCTGTACTGGTATAGCCGTGGGCTTCAGCCGATTCTGAACCGTACCAAGGACCGGAATGAGTACATTCTGAACAAGGTCGTAGAGAATCACGCACAGGAAATCGTTGACTTCAAGAATGGCTACTTCCTCATGGAACCAGCATTTTACGTGAGTCGGAAGCCTGGGAAGAAGACCAAAGTCGATAAGCTGAACGAGTACCTGTACCGCTCCGGCAAGCAGATTGCTGACAACGTGGCGGCTGACTGGTTCCACCGTGTCGGCAAGGCAGCGATCTTTGTGGAGTCGAATGCCGACAAGGAAATCCCTGTCAAGGCATATGCCCTGGACCCAAGGAGTGCGTTCGTGGTTTACTCCCTCCGTCCCGGCAACCGGCCTCTGTTCGCCGTCAACATGGTAATCGACAACGACCAACTGCACGTTGATGTTTTTACGGAGCGTGAGATTTTCCGACTGAATGGTCGCGCTGTGGCGAAAACGACCACGGCGTATCCGACATACGAATGCACGGCGTCCGGCCTTGAAAAAGTTTCGCGCAATGTTCTTGGGCATATCCCCATCATTGAGTACCGCTACAACAGCGTGAACCAAGGGTCCTTTGAGGGCGTTGTGTATCTCCTGGACGCTATCAACAATGTCCAGTCCAACCGTGTCGATGGCATCGAGCAGTTCATTCAGTCCATCGCTGTAGCGGTTAACTGCCAGTTTGAAGATGATGTGACTGCCAACAAGATCAAGCAGGCCGGTATGATTGCGCTCCGCTCTATGGGCGAGAACAAGGCCGACTTCAAGATCCTGTCTGAGGAACTGAATCAGGACCAGACCCAGACGCTTGTCGATGACCTGTATGACCAGGCACTCAGAATCTGCGCTATGCCGACCACCACCAAGGGCGGGAGAAGCACCAGCGACACCGGTCAAGCCGTCATCTTCCGGGATGGCTGGGAACAGGCGGCAAGCTGCGCGAGGAACACCGAAGACCTATTCCGGCAAAGCAATCGGTATTTCGACGAGATCTTCATCGACATCCTCCGCACGAAGGGCATCCTGGATATTTCGCTTGTGGACTTTGAACTGAACTTCATCCGCAACGAGACGGCAAACGTGCAGAGCAAGGCCCAAGCCTTCCAGACCATGCTTGCCGCTGGCCTCCACCCGGAACTGGCTCTTAAGAAGTCCGGCCTGTCCAATGATCCTGTCTCCGACATCAAGATGTCCGAGAAGTATCTGAAGATGATTTGGGGCGACCCGGACGAGAAGGTCAAGGCTGAAGAGGCTGGCGTCGATAACGGCGAGGGTGAAGCCAGCATCGAGGAAACCGACAACTTCAACGGCGAAAACGAGGCTGGTGGTTCTGTTTGAACGTAATGCCATTTGACGAACTGAACGCATTCTCCGTTGCTCTTCCGCAGTACTTCAACGAAGAGGGGCGGCTCAAGTCCCGCGAGGATACGGAGGACATGATCGACGAGATGCTCGACCTCTTCCTCCTGTCCTACGCGAACGGAGTTGCGTCGGCGAACACCGACATGTCATCCAACATCCGGCCAGAATTGGACGATGTGATGAGAACGGTGGACAGAGAGATTGCTGGTAAAACGTGGCGCGACCGAGTCTGGGAGTACTACGAAAACGGCGGCACGGCTGCTGACATCATGCGAATCGCCGAGACGGAGTCGCACAGAGACACCAACGAAGCGGCCTTTGAGACGGCTGTTGACGCCGGCGCTACCGAGAAGGTCTGGCACACGATGGGCGATGACCGGGTCCGAGACACCCATGAATACTTGGACGGCGTTTCTGCTCCGATAAGCGGAGAGTTTTATAACTACTACGGCCAAAGCACGTTGTTCCCCGGCCAATGGGGCATCGCCGAAGAAGATGTCAACTGCCGCTGCTGGGTTACATACCGGTAAAGTTTTACATCATAAACCAACATACCGCAAAGGTATGTAGGAATATCGTCACTGAAGACGTAAAAAGGCAAAAGTCAAGAAAAGACTCAAAAACGGAACTGACAGTCAGTGAAGACTTAAAAACGCGAAAGGAATTGGATATGGCGAAGATCGATGTGAGCAAGATCTCCGGTTATGCGGAGATGAGCGCCGAGGATAAGCTGACGGCTCTCCTTGGCTATGAGTTTGAGACACCGGCTCCGGCAGCTGATACCGACGCTGAAAGACTCAAGAGCGCACTCAGCAAGGCAAACAGCGAAGCCGCCGAGTACAAGCGGCAGCTGCGTGAGAAGCAGACGGAGGCGGAACGTGCGGAAGCTGACCGCCTGGAGAGGGAAAAGCAACTCCAGGAGGAACTGAGCGGCTACAAGACGAGAGAGAGAATCAGCACCTACAAGGCAAAGCTTATGGCGGCTGGCATCGATGCAGCGACTGCCGATTCGATGGCGAACGGCCTACCGGAAGGCGTGTCGGATGACTACTTCACCGCCACCAAGACCTTCCTCGACAATCAGAAGCAAGCGCTCATGTCCGAGGCGCTTGACAATCAGCCCGGTCTTTCCGTCGGCGTACCCCCGCAAGGGAAGAGCGCCGAAGATATGGAGACGGAGCGGCTGAGACGGAACATCGGGCTGTAATACAACAAGAAAGGAATATGTGAATTATGGCTACTACTGTTGTGGCTCCTGTGAGCAACTCTATCGGCCTCACCTCCAAGTATCTGCCTCTGCTGGACGAAGTCTACAAGAGAGGCTCCCTCACTTCTATGCTGGACACCGCCTCTGCCCGTGTGCAGTGGACTGGCGCTCAGACCGTGAACATCTTCACCCTGGCTGGCGTTGGCATGGCCAACTATGACCGCAATGCTGGTTTCGTTCCCGGCAACACCACCGGCACTTGGCAGCCCTACACCCTGGAGATCGACCGTGGCCGTTCCTACCAGGTTGATGTGATGGACAACGAAGAGGCCCTTTCTATGGTGGTCGGCAACCTGCTGGGCGAGACTGAGCGCGTTGAGGTCATTCCCGAAGTCGATGCCTACCGCTTCGCTAAGTGGGCTGGCACTACCGGCGTCAGCGCCGCTACTCCCGCTACCATCGTCCCTGGCACGACCGACGTGGCCGGTCTGATCGACACCGCCGAGGCTCAGATGGACAATGACGAGGTCCCCTATGAGGGCCGTATCCTGTTCGTGTCTCCTCTGTGCTACAACGTGCTGAAGGGCAACATCGAGCGCCGCATCATCAACAGCGAGAACAACGTGAACACCAACGTGGAGTTCTACGATGATATGCGGATCATCCGTGTGCCTCAGGCCCGGTTCAACACCGCTATCACTCTGAACGCTCCCACCACCGCTGCTGGCGTGGGCGGCTACACCGCCACCGGCAAGGACATCAACTTCATGATCGTCCATCCCAGCGCCATCCTCCAGGTCGTGAAGCACAACGTGCCTCGCCTGTTCACTCCCGAGCAGAATATCGAGGCGGATGCTTACCGTCTGAACTACCGCATCTACCACGACACCTTCGTTCTGAAGAACAAGGTGAAGGGCATCTACGTCCACAACGCCGTCTGATGCTCCGCCGAAATGCTGACGGTAGCATTACCGTGGGGATGACCCATGAGGAGGAGCCTAAAGAGGCGGAGACTCCCGTGGAGGAGATCGAGGCTGAGAAACCGAAGACGAAGCGACAGCCTCGCAAGAGCAAGTGACTAAAAGGGGAGGGTAACCACTCCCTCCCCGAATCTCAAGGAGATGCTGACATGACGGATGCTCAAAAGCTGATAACTGTACAGACGCTCATTAAGGACGGCAGCGGCTACATGCCGAGCGATAAAACGCTGAACACGTACATTCAGATGGCCGGGGACGAGATCCTTGCGTGGATGTATCACATGGTCGGCGGAGTCCCTTCCGGCGTCACCAAGGTCCCCAGCCAGTATGAGGGCATCCAGATTTACGCTGTTGTCGTTGGCTGGACCCACGCCGGCGCGGAGGGACAGGGCCTGTCGATTGAAAACGGAGTCCACCGTGACTTCCGCTACTCTGACATGCTCGACTACATTCACAACAACGTGATGCCGTTTTCGAGAGTGGGTGCTATCACTTGAGAACTGTCAAGCGTAATAAGCGCCCGGTCGCATATGCGTTTTATAACGGCGTTACGGAACTGACGGATGAAGACGGTCTGCTAACCGGCGAGTACGAAGTCAACTATACGGACCCGGTCAAGACGCTGATGAACGTATCTGGCGGAAGGGGACAAGCTGACATCGCCATGTTCGGACTCACGCAGACGTTTGGGCGAACCGCTACTACGGAAGACCTTGAGACACCGTGGAACACGGAGACTGTGATGTGGATTGAGACGGACCCAGACACCGAGCCTTTCGACTATCGCGTTGTGGCTGTATCCCGTACCATCAACCAGGTTGTACTGGCGCTCTCCGAGGTGGAGACGGATGAAAGAAATAACTCTTGAATTATCTCCAGCATCGTGCGCGAAAGCGGTCAAGGAACTCCTGGACTACGAAAAGCGCGTAAAGCCCAAAATGCTTGAAGTTTGCAAGCGATTGGCTGAAATCGGAGCGCAAGAAGCGAACGCCCACCTGGTTCTAGCGGACGATAACACGGATGCGACGATCACGGTCGAGCCAATGGACGGCGGCTACAAGCTTGTGATGTCCGGCTCCGATGTTTACTTCATCGAGTTCGGTACTGGCTCCGACGTCGAGCCGCACTATCAGGTTTCTGTTCCTGTGTTCCCTGGCTCCTGGTCAATGGAACACGAACAGCAGTACGCGAGTCGCGGCTGGTGGTGGTATGGCGGCAATATTTACATCGGGACTCCGGCGTACATGCCTATGTACTTTGCCGGTAAGAAGATGCGAGAAGAGATGTCTCGCGTCATTGAGGAGGTGTTCGGATGACATACAGTCGAAACGCGATTTACACAAGAATTGCAAACGCCATTAAGACTGCGTTTCCGAATGCCTACTGCACTTCCCGCATGGTCGCGTCTCCGGCCAAGTTCCCGGCTTGTCTCATCCATGAGATTGACAACAGCCGTCCCCTCCAGAACACGCAGCTGGACTTTGAAGACGTCCAGTACGAAAGCGTGTATGAGATTCAAATTGTCAGCAACAAAGCAAACACCGCCGCTACAGAGGCCTATGACATCATGGCTGTTGCTGAAGCGGCTTTTAGTGGACTGTACTACCGGAGGTTTTCTCAAACGAACATCGACCGGAGCGATACGTTCACCATCATCGCTCGTTACCGCAGAGTGATCGGCGGCGGCGATACGATGCCTACTAATTAAGATAAGGAGAATGCACAATGGCTGCTAATGCTGTCTCTACTGCCGGAATGCTCGTCAAGTATGCGGCTGAGACTACTGCTGGTACTCGCCCCACTTCCGGCTACACGACCATCCCTGGCGTTAAGGCCATCCCGGCGATCTTCAACGACCCCAATATGCTTCAGTCCACTCCTCTGAGCGCGACCAAGAACCATACTTACATCGAGGGTCTGAACGATTCCGGCGGCGCTATCCAGCTGACCGTCAACGACTACGAAGCTTTCCGCACTGCGTGGACGGCTTGCGTGGCTGCGTTTGACGCTCTGGACGATGACCTGACCATGTGGTTTGAGATTGCCTACCAGGATGGCTCCAACCTCGAAAGTTTCTACTTCCCGGCTCAGCCTCTGGCCCTTGGCTTTGGCGGTGCGGATGTCGATTCTGTTCTGGAGAACAACCTCAACCTCGCCCCGCAAGGCGACTACGTCTTCGCGGCTGCGTCCACCTAAAAACAACAATGGGGCGGCACTTTACCGCCCCAAACTTGCACAAGGAGATAAGAGATGAGTTCTGCTAAGAGTGAGAGACTGAAGCCTATGGTGATTACCGACCCCGATAACGGGCGCGAGTACACCCTGGAGTATAGCCGCAAGACCGTGTCCCGCGCAGAGAGGGCTGGTCTGGACGTGAACGAATTGGAGTCCAAGTCCATGACCATGATCCCCATGATGTTCTGGGGCGCTTTCCTGATGCACCAACCGCAGATGACCCAGGAGCAGACGGACAAGATCCTGTTTGAGGGCCTTGGCGGTCTGAGCAAAGAAGAGATGGAATACCTTGGCAAGCTGTATGCGGCCCCGTTCCAGACTCTCATCGCAAGCGAGGACGAAGGTGCAAACCCTCGCAAGATGGCGGTCAAGTTCTGAAGGAAGAATCCGAAGAACCTCCGCCAACATACGAAGAAGTTTTTGAGGAGGCTTTTCCACAATACCTCGTTATGGGAATGACATATGAGCAGTATTGGGAATCGTCTCCTTATTTAGCTGTTGCTTATCGTAAAGCCTATCGCTTGAGAAGAGAGGCCGAAAACGAACAGGCGTGGCTCCAGGGGATTTATATCTTCGACGCTTTCGCCGTGTGCTTGGCCAATGCTTTTTCTAAGCGTGGGGCCAAGAAACAGACGTACTTGGATAAGCCGCTCGATATCTTCCCGCTGACTGAGCAAGAGAAAAAGCGCAGAGAGAAGGAAGAAAACGCCAAGATGCAAGCGGCGATGGAAGCGATGATGCGAGAGCAACAGCGACGGAAGAAACCAAAGGGTGATTAAATGGCAGATACCTTAGAATCACTTGAAATAGAAGTAAGACATAACGCAAGCGGCGCGGCCGGAAGTATCGGAGAAGTCACAGCTGCCATCCAGAAAATGGGCGGCGCTCTTGGCAATGTGCTGCCAGCACTTAAGGAATACGCATCTGCGCTGAAGGACATCGGCAAAGCTGGATCCCAGGCGGCACAGCAGAAGATAACTGAACAGCTACCGGAAAAGCCTCTGGAAATGAAGGACCCAGGCGCTGCTGCGAGTATAACCGGTTCGCTTGATACGGCAGAAATTGAGAACACCGCGAATGCTATGCAGCGAATCAAGGACGTCGCGGCCGGCGTTGCGAGTGCCATCCGAAGCGCCTTCGGAGCCATGCGAGACGATATCACAAAGGTAGGGTCCGCGCTTTCCTCTGTTGGATCGTCTGCACAAAAGGCGAAGTCCGGCGTGGACAGCGCGAAAAAGGGCGTCAGCGATCTTGCAAAAGAGTCCAAGAAGGCAAAGTCTCCGCTGGACAATATTTTGGCATCGCTGAAGCGCATAGCGTTTTACCGGATCATCCGAAGCGTTATCAAGGCAATCACTTCTGCATTGTCTGAAGGCTTGCAGAATGCCTACGCTTTCAGTCAGGGCATTACCACGGAAGGCCATCGATTCGCGGCTGCGCTCGACTCTATGAGTTCCGCCGGTTTGAAGATGAAGAACCAGCTTGGCTCTGCGTTCATTGGCTTGCTGGCGGCGATTGCCCCGATTGTTAACGCCATCATTTCTCTGGTGACGAGGGTGGCCAACGCGCTGTCCCAACTGTTTGCAGTCTTTACCGGCGGCACGTACCTCAAAGCGGCGGATGTCCCCAAAAAGTGGGGAGAGGCCGCTGGCGGTGCGGCAAAGGCCGCGAAGGAATGGAAGAACCAGCTGCTGGGGTTCGACGAGATCAACCGTCTGGAAGAGCCGTCCGACGGAGGCGGTGGTGGCGGTGGCGGTGCTATCGACCCCATGTCCATGTTTGAGGATACTCCCATCGACGGCATCTTCAAGAAGATGCGCGACAAGCTTGTCGAACTGTGGAGCAGCTTAGACTTTGAGCCTCTCAAGCAGTCTTGGGATAACTTGAAGGAAAGCCTCCAGGGCCTTGCTGATGTCATCATCTCCGCTCTTGGCTGGGCGTGGGAGAACATTCTGGTTCCTCTCGCGCACTGGACCATTGAAGAGGCGCTTCCGGCGGTTATCAATCTGCTGGCAGCTGCGTTCGATTTCCTTCGTGCGGTCCTTGAGGCGCTTGCCCCTATCCTTAAGCCCTTGTGGGAAGAGGTAATTCAACCACTTGGCAAGTGGACGGGCGAGGTAATCATAAAGGCCCTTGAGACGATAACGGATTGGCTTGAAAGGCTTACGGATTTACTGAGCGGGAATATCACTTTTGAAGAATTTACGCAACAAATGGATGATGCCAGTATTGCTGTTGCCGCTGTTGCCGTGGCGGTTGGCATACTTGGAGTTGCTTTCGGCCTGATAACGTCCCCGATTAGCGTTGTAATTATTGCAATAACTGCTATTGGCGTAGCTGTCGTGGCTGTCAGAAAGCACTTCGACGAGTGGAAGCAGACTCTTCAAGAGTTTTTCAGCCAAGCCTCTGCCAATTTCGGAAACGGCAGACTGGAATGGACAGACTTTTTCTACGCTATTATTTCCGCAATTCAATCCGTCATTGGCTGGTTCCAGAGCCTGTGGAGTTGGATCCAGGGAATCGCAAGCGGAGTGAGCGGTCTGTTCAGCGGAATCGGCGGATTCTTCAGCGGAATCGGTGGGAGAATCGGGCTCTTTGCCGAGGGCGGCTTCCCCGACGAGGGGCAGATCTTCGTCGCAAGAGAGGCTGGCCCGGAATTGGTGGGCAGCGTCGGCGGAAGAACTGCTGTGGCCAACAACGACCAGATCATCGAAGGCATCCGAATGGGCGTCTTTGAAGCCGTGTCTGCCGCTATGGCGAACAACAACAGCGACGATAGACCGATTCGCGTCTACCTGGACAGCAAGGAAATCCGGGCTGGCCAGAAGAGGCTTGAACGTGCGTGGGGGGTGTGATGTTTGACAGTTGAAATTTACGACAGCGTAAACGAAGAGTGGTTCGACATCACCCCCTGGATCGCATGGCAAGGGCTTACGTTCTCCCGGAACGATGTCGATGGCCCCAACGCCGGCCGCGACATGACCGGCTACATGCACCGGGGCCGTGTAGCTTCCAAAGAGAAGATGAACATCCAAACGGTACAGCTGACGAGATCGCAGAGTTCCAAGCTTCAGACACTCCTTTTCCCAGAGACGATTCAAGTGCGTGTGACTCCGTATCCGAGAACCAATGCACAGCAAGTGCTTTACATGTACAGCAACAACGTAAAGACCACGTATGTGATTCACAGAGAAAACGGCGAGGATCTCCAAAGCCTAGCGTTCCCGCTGATCGAGAACTAAGGAGGGCAGTATATGCAAGACACATCTGCCCTCTACAAACAGATTATACAGAACCTTAACCATTGGTTTGAGACAACTGTAGTTATCGGCGAGAGCGGCGACCTGGTGACGGAGACTGGTGACCTGATCCTGTTCGGCGGGACCGCAATCGTTGTCTCCCGTACTGGCCCCGACAGTGGCTTCTCCGAGTCCCAACTGTTTTCTGTAAGCACGAACATTCAGATGTTTGGCAATGACCCGGAGATAGGCCAAGCCGTCTCGCAAGAGATCAATCTCAAGATGCTCCAGCCGTCCGGCGATTTGCCTCCTATGGCTGTTGTCATCCCTTACGTTAGGGCTTGTACAGCCACGCAGCAGTCTGAATGGATACAGCAAGGCGTGTTCTATATCGACACGCGAGAGATAAGCAACAACGACGATGACTTGACGGTAATCACTTTGCACGGCTTTGACGCCATGCTGATGACCGAGCAAGACTACGCAAGCACGACACTTGAGTGGCCAGCGAAGGACATCGACATCGTCCAGGAGATTGCCTCAAAAATTGGGGTGTCCGTGGACGAACGGACGGTGGCCCTTATGACGGAAGAGTACGAACTCCCTCTGCCGACCGGCTACACTCTCCGCGAGATGCTGTGCTACATAGCCTCGATGTATCTAGGCTGTTTCATTATGACGGATACCGGCCAATTGCGTTTGGTGTCGCTGTTGGAACTGCCGAAGGAAACGAACCTCCTTATCGACAAGTACGGAGATTACATCACCTTCGGCGGAGATAGGATCATGGTGTAAGAGATGCCGACAACTGAAAAGATAAATCTACTTCGACAAGCTGGCACTCTGGATGTAGCGCCCACCTTCAACACCTATAGCAAAGTGGTCATCCACATTGATGACGACACCATTGCAGAGGCCGGAAACGACCTTGGCCGGACCCTTGAGGTAAACAATCCTTTTGGCACACAGGAGTTGGCCGAGCAGATGCTGGCCAAGCTGAGAGGCTACCAGTACCAACCGTATTACGCGACCGGCGCTTTCCTGGACCCGGCAGCTGAAATCGGCGACGGCGTGGCAATCAAGAACACATACGGTGGCATCTACCAGCGGGAGCGCACGTTCGGGCGGCTTATGAGGGCTGACATTGCGGCCCCGCATGACGAAGAGATAAACCATGAGTACAAGTTTGAGTCTCCGACTGAACGCAGATTCAACCGGCAATTCGGCAACGTAAAGGCTACGCTTCTCATCCAGGCTGGGCTGATCGAAGCGAAGGTGTCAAAGGAAAGCCCGGAAGGACAGACTTCCTTCAGCTGGTCGATGGATGATACCTCCCACACTTGGTACGCCAACGGCAGACAGATCGTGCAGTTTAATGCAGACGGGGCCGAGATCGACGGCAAGGTCACGGCGAGAGAGGGCTACATCGGAGACGGCTCCACCGGCTTCACCATCAAGGCCACGGCCATCTACAATGGCGTTACAGGGATGAGCGACACGGAGCACAATGGCGTTTACGTAGGAACGGACGGCATTGTGGTAGGCAAGGGTGCTTTCCGGGCGGATAGTAGCGGTAACGTGTCTGCGAACAACATGACGCTGACGGGGACGCTGATGATCGGCGGCGAGGCAATCGCGGCAAGCACACTGCGAAGCGGAGCGCAATCTGCGTTCACCAACGGCGGGTACTGGAGCGGTGGCGGATTCGCTGGTGTGAAGTTTGACAGAATGGGAAATAACACCGCGGCATACCCAATCAACGCATCAAGTTTGCGCGTCGGGGGTATTCAATTCTGGCAACAGACCTTCTATGTTCTCGACTACAATGGTCGGACGAGGTCTGTTACCGGCCTGTTCAGCGCAGTTAACTGACGGAGGGGAACATGGAATACAGTACGCAGTTATACAAAATTGCAAAATGCCTTAGACATCTCTTTAAGGATGGCGGCGAGTTGCATGGGTTTGATGATTGGGACACGCTGATTGGCTGTGTTGCTTCCATCGAGTCTGTAGCGGCGTCGCTTGCTGTCGAAACGGCAGAGGAGGAATCCAATGGCTGATAAATCGATAAGCGAACTTGTAGCGGCAACCGCAGTAGGTTCTGCCGACCTCTTTGTTCTTGAGCAAAGCGGTTCGGCCAAAAAGCTGACTGGTCAGATCCTGGAGAACTGGCTTGTAAGCTACGCAGACGGGCATGGTGGTATCCAGAGCCTCGTCAAAACCTCATCCACGGGGACGAACCCGGTCGTGGATACTTATACCATCACTTACGCCGACACCACGACCTCCACGTTCACGGTGACAAACGGCGTCCGTGGCGCTACTGGGCAAGCGTCCTACCTGTGGATTAAGTATGCGGCCCAGCGCCCCACGGCCAACAACCAGATGTACGACAATCCCGACGATTGGATCGGCATCTATTCTGGCACTTCGTCAACTCCGCCTACATCCTATACGGCATACACGTGGTTCGATTGGAAGGGCGAGACTGGCGCGACTGGTGCGACCGGCACAAGCATTACTTCCATCGAGAGGATCAGCGGAACGGGCGCTCCTGGCTCCCAGGACACGTACCAGGTCAACTTGAGCGACGGCTCCACGGCTGGCACATTTGTCGTATACAACGGACTGGACGGCGAGGGAACGGTAAACTCCGTTGACGGCTTCACGGTGTCTGCTGGCACGACCAACATTCCTCTGGGCGCTGTGCGCTATGGCGGGAGCCAGACGCTTTCTTCTGCGGAACAGGCACAGGCGAGAACCAACATCGATGCCGTGTCCTCGTCCCAGCTTACCGGGACCCTTCCTGCTGTGGTGAGCGTTACCATCTCCGCCTCCGCTTGGAGCGGGTCCGGGCCGTACACCCAGAACGTGACCGTTTCCGGCGTGACTGCCACCAGCAAGGTGGATCTCCAGCCGGATGCCACGGCGCTCCAGCAACTCATCGACGATGGCGTGAGCGCCATCTATGTGGTCAACAACAACGGCACGTGTACCGTTTATGCAATCGGCGCGGCTACGACCGCAAACATTACCGTCCAGGCTACTGTGAGCCAGACGCGATAAGGAGGAACAACAGATGAAGTACATTGTCATCGAGATCCAGAAGAGCGCGACCGGCGAGATCGCGAACATCGTGACCTCGCACAACACCATCCTTGAGGCCGAGAGCAAGTACCACACCATTCTCGCTGCGGCGGCTATCAGCGACCTCCCCGCGCATGGCGCTATCATCGTCAACGAGAACTGCTTCCCCGTGAAGCATGACAGTTATACCAACGCTGGTGGTGATTCCGAGTGAGCGTAATCGGGAAACCGGTCATCATAGGCGGTTCGTCTGAAACTGAACTCACCAATCTGTGGGAAAACAACGCGAAGACAACGGCGTTTACGCCAAAGACGGTAACGCTGAATGGTAGCGTTGAGGATTACGACTTTGTGTTGTTCAAGTGCGGCATGAACACGGAGGAAATTGATTCCGTGACGAACCAAAAGGGGACAGCGCCTGAGTTCCCAAATATGTTTGGACTGAACCGCACAATTGAACTGCACACTCACACATCGTCAGGCAACAACAACCAGTACCGCCTTCTTACGATTCCAACCGCTACGACCGTAGCGTTTCAAGCTGGTGGGCAAGGCAACTCTGCGAACAACAGCCGTGTAATCCCATATGCCGTGGAGGGCGTAACGATGCCAAGCGTCGAGTTGCTTTGGAGTCAGGAAGCACCAGAAACATTCTCTGGCAATGTCACGATTCAAGGCTTGAGCAAGTACCCTATCCTCTGCGTCGATTATCAGTTTACGCAATCCATTGACCGACACTTTTTCGCGTGGGTGACCCATGACGTAAGCACATTAAACCTGTTCGTGTATTCTGACATCAATTCAAAAGGCGGTTTAAGACCAGTGACAATTGACAGAGTGACCGGTGATATTACGTTTGGTGATGCTCAATATACCGGCGTTACGACCCTGAGTGAAAGGAACAGATACTGCATACCTGTCGGGATAATCGGTATCAAAGCGCGGGAGGTTGATTTGACATGATTGTTGGTGACATGATAGGTGCTGGGGCAGGGAAAGCAAAGCTGTGCAAACTCTGGGAGAATCCAAGCCCGTCAGCATCCTTTGCCACGCAGGGCGTTACGATTACCGGCGTCCAGAATTATAAGTTCTTGCTCATCTCGTTCGATAATGACCTCTCTGACACAAACATGGCGGGAGAAAACGTACTGCTCGTTCCTGCTGACGGCTACCGCTATCAGGTGACCTTTGTTAAAAACAGCGACGGCCATATCGCTTTGAGAACGGCAATGGTTACGACGGACACGGTAACGTTTACTAACGCCGTTTTGAGCGGCACTCAGAACAACAATCTTTTGGTCCCGCTGACCATCTGGGGGATTGAGTGATGGATGACGACAAGACCTACTCCGGTTTATTGGAGGAATGACCTTTGAGCAAACAAACGATTTACAACTTATACCGGAGCGCTGGCCTCTCCCATTGCGGCGCTCTGGCGATGCTTGGAAACGCTGACTGCGAATCCGGGTGCTGTTCTTACCGCAAGCAAGGCGACTTTTCTGCTGGCTTTGAAAAGAGCAAAGAGTACACCAGAATGGTAGACACCGGGGCGATTGACCCGTGGGGCTTCTACTACGACGCAATCGGGTACGGACTCCTCCAGTGGACTTTTTGGAGCCGCAAGAAGGGCTTGCTGGAAAAGGCCAAGGCGACGGGCGTGTCCGTCGGCGATGAAAAGATGCAAGTCGCCTACTCCCTTGACGAACTGCGGAATGAATACAACGGTCTTCTCGACTATCTCAAGGTGACCGACTCCCTTCAGATCGCAGTGAGCCGTGTTTGCAAAGAGTACGAAAGACCGGCGATCAACAACATCGAGGCGAGATACCAGGCGGCTCTGAGAATTGAACGGGAGATTAAGGCTGGTGGCGACGAGCCTACCCCGAAGACGGAGTACTGGCCTCCCCGTATGATCGACAAGGGGATGTCTGGCCCGGACGTTGGCCTCTGGCAATCCATCCTCAAGGCGAGGGGATACGCCCTCAACTACGTGTCCGAAAAGTTCGATGACCTGACCGCCGCAGAAACCAAGAAGTTCCAGAGCGACCACGGCCTAACTGCTGACAGCGTCGTGGGGCCGCTAACGTGGAAAGAGGGGCTGAAGTACTGATGTGGAATGTAACAGGAACCAACCTTCAGATGGCGGAGGGGGACTTCGGCCTCCTCCTCCCCGCTACCGTTGAAGGCATTACCTTCGGCGAGAACGATAGTCTGAAGTTCACTTTCAAAGACACCATGAATGGAGAAACAATCCTTGAGAAGGATTTCTCCGAAGCGGTTGACAATACCGTGCAGCTTGTTTTCACCGAGGAAGAGAGCGAACTGTTTCCGGTTGGCTCTTATGTCTACCGGCTGGACTGGTATCAGGCTGGAAGTTTTATGTGCAACATCATCGAGGCAGCGAACTTCAAGGTGGTGGATAAGGCTTGAAGCTATCCGTCACCTTCTCACCGCAAACCATTTCCGTACAGGCCACGGCTCCGGCCATCTCCGTTAAGACGGCTGACCAAATCGCCAAGGTCTACCTGGAGCGGGATCCGTATTTAGGGCCATACACGGTCGCACCCGGTGAGGAACCGGTGACGCTGGCGACCGATGCCCTTCGCATGACCGACGACGTCGTTGTGCAGCCAGTTCCGCCGAACTATGCTCGTATGGCATGGAACGGCTCAACTATCACTTTTTATTAAGGAGCAAGAAAAATGGCGAAAAATGTAGTGATCCGAGAAGTGACATACAGCGCCGTGCCGTCTGTCGCAATTCCCCAGCAGGGGGGCGGGACCGCCCAATTCTACGACACCAGCGACGCTACTTTGAGCGGCGCCGACCTCCTGCCGACTTCTACGGCCTATGGCCCATCCGGCAAAGTGGCGGGCAGCATGACAACTAAGGCGGCGCAGACCTACACCCCTGGCACCAGCGACCAGACGATCGCAGCCTCGCAGTATCTGTCCGGTGTTCAGACCATCAAGGGCGACGCCAACCTCCAGAGTGCAAACATCGTGGCCGGCAAGTCCATCTTCGGCGTGGCCGGATCCGCGCAGATTCCGGTGATCAGCCAGGACAGCACGACCAAGATCCTGTCCATCTCCTGACAGGGGGTGGCATGATTGGCAAATCCTAATATCAGCTTGCTTGGCGCTGCTTATAGCAACGTCAGCGGCATAGAGTTGCCTACAAGCGGAGGCGGAACTGCTCTTTTTCCGTTTGTAGAAGGGTCGCAAACTCTGTCTCAAAATGGAACGTTTGATGTGACTTCTCTTGCTCAAGTAGTTGTCTCTGTGGCTGGCGGCGGTGGCGGTCTTGAATATGAAGAAGGAACATTCACACTTTCCTCTGACTCGAACCGACCAACTGTCAGCTTCTCAAATTCGCACAGCAAAGCCCCGGCTCTGATTGCGTTTGTTGATGCGACTAACAGCAGCAACACAGCAACTAACACCAACTGGCTTTGGGCATGGGTTGACTATTACAAACTTTTTGGGACACATTTGTATTATTCTTCGTCTGCTCTCCGTTATGCGTCAGCATTTTATACTTACCGTGGTTCAGGCACGTCTTCCCTAACATCTTCCGGAACACACTGTTCATACAATTCGGACACTTCTTCTGCATCTGGTGTCAGTTATCCACGCTATTGGGCAACGGAAACGGAGTTTCATCCGTATAGCAATAGCACAAGCCGCTATTGGAGAGCCGGACGAACTTACAAATGGATTGCTGTTTGGAAGCCGTGAGGGGAGGTGAGGGAGATCGAATACGTTGTGGATCTTCTGAAGGCTTGCGTCCCGATCCTTGTGGCCTTGGTCGGCATCGTTCCGACCATCATCAACAACCGCAAGAAAACGCAAGAGAGCATCGCTATGCTTCAACAAACTCTGGACTCGCACATCAAAGAAGACGAGGATGACAAGGCACGGCAAGCACGGCTCCGCATCCTTCGGTTCAACGATGAACTGTGCGAGAACAGGCTCCATTCTGAGTCATACTTTGAAGACATCTTAGAAGATATCGACATGTATGAAGCCTACTGCGATGAGCATCCAGCCTTCAAGAATAACCGGGGCCATGTTGCAATGCAACACGTGAAAGACACATACGAAAAACTGAAGTATAAGGGTGAGTTTCTAACTCACCAGAAAGGGGAACTACATGAAACTGCCTGATAAAGTTTACGACGTTCTGAAATGGATCACGATGATCGTCATCCCGGCTCTGGCTACCGCCTACGTTGGCCTCGCCGCAGTCTGGGGCTGGCCCTTCGCCGATGAGGTGGCCAAGACTGCCGCCGTGGTCTGCACTCTGCTTGGCGCTCTGCTTGGTATCAGCACCGCGCAGTATAATAAGGGGGAGTAAGCTATGGCTCGTTATCAAACCGCAGACGGTCGCTGGATGGTAGGCGACGTGGAAGGCCAGAGCAATTACAATGGCTTCAACGGCTGGCGTGACTGCGTAATCCAGCTGACGGCCTCTGGCGCTACCGCTCAGAGCGTGAAGTATCTTGAGGCTTTCCGTGACTACGCCCTCGCCTACAATGCTCTTGGTGAGTCCATCATGCCCCCGTCCGTGAACGTGTGGATCAGCAACAATGGCACTACCACCGCTGTGCAAGCTGATGACCTTTCCGTGAGCGGTAACACCTTCACCATCGGCGGCATCAAGTGGACCGGTTCTGCGTGGGATTACACCAACGCTGGGCAGAGTTCTGGTGGCGGTGGCTCTGGCGGCGGCGGTGCTACCATCGTCCATGCGGCTCTTGATGCACATGCGAACGGCTCTCTGGACATGACCGCTGGTGAGATTCTGGCGGCGGCTCAGACCGGGCCTGTGATTCTGGTGGAGAGCGCCGAAGGTTTTGGCATCATCGGTGCTGGCTGTTGCCACTATGAACTGAACGAAGATGGGTCGCAACATCTTATTAAGGGCGGTGCCATTCCGTTTTATAGTGCCGCATCACTCGATGACTACCCGTCCATCGGCGGCAGTTCTGACGGCGATAACCCCGGTGCAACCTAACATCAAAGGGGCGGCATGACCGCCATCGCAAAAACTACTAAAAAAACTACACTTTGAAAAAACCCAGTATTTTCAACGGGTTTACGGCTCGATAATTGGGTTCGAGTCCCGTACGGGTCACCACACTTTTTAAGGTCAGAAGTCATCGATTTCTGGCCTTTTTCTTTATTTTTCGGCACTTTTTGCCTTAAAAAGTTAGAGGCCATACTTTAACTAGTTGAAGTGTAGTTGCAAAGTATACTTTACAAAACGCAAAATATACTAGAAATTGACACTCACGAATACTACTAAAAAAACTAGTCCTACTAAATTACTAGGAATAGAATTCCTTCATTTTAGCGATGTCAGCGTCTGCGTCTTTGCTGGCGAGGTGGGTGTAGACACGGTGAACGGTGTCGGTGTTGGACCAGCCGCCCTCTCTCATCGTGGTGGCTTCCGACCAGTTGAGGTGGTAGGCGAGGCTGGCGAAAGAGTGGCGAAGACCGTGGACTCCGACTTGCGGAAGGCCGTTCTTCTCGCACAGCCCATTGATGAGGCCATACAGCGTGGTCGGATTCGTTGTAACTAGTAGGCCTTTTTTACCACGAACCAGTTCCGCAATCCTTGGGATGACGATGTGAACATCTCTGGTGGAGGAGTAGTTCTTGTTCGTGTCCTTCCGCACCAGCTTGTTCCCGGTTCCGATTACAGCTGCCCCACGCACGTGGATGATGCCGGCGTCCAAGTCTACATCTTCGGCGGAAAGGTACAGGATCTCCGACCGGCGGAGTCCTTGCAGAGCAAGCAACGCTCCCAGTTCATACGGTTTCCCGCGAATCGCTTTGCAAAACTTGTCGATTTGCTCATAGTCCAGCCACGGCCTTACACTTTTACGTTTCTTCGGAAGATTGATTTTAGGCGGTTCTCCTAAAGCCTCAGGCCATGCCGCAGTAACAAGTCGCCAAGCGTTATGCACAGTCTTCGCGGAGACGTTCTTCGCAGCCTCTTCATTTACCATCTTCTGATATGGGATGAAACCGATGTCACAGTCCATGTATTCCTGGAAGCGGGTCTTCCGGTAGGATTTGTAGCAGTTGATGGTTGACGGGCTTAACACCTTGTCGTTTGCTTTTATATAGTTGTCGATTGCCGTTCCAAGCGTAAGCTTCGGGGCGGCTTTTTTTATTTCTATGATCTTTAGCTTTGCCGCCCTGGCTTTGGCGTAGTACTCCTCTTCTGTGTCGGCTGTCACGTAGGCTCTCTCGCCATCCACGGTCACCTGGTTATAGAAGGCCTTCCCGTTCTGCTTCGGTGGCGGGACCCGGATCTCTGTGCTGTCCACGATCTGACGAAATCCGCACCAGTTGCAGTATATGCTGTTGTCTGGCAGCTGTCGTTTGCATTTCTTGCATTTCATGACGCTTCGACCTCAATGATGCTTCGGCTGTTGTAGAAATCCTCGTTAAGGATGTGCATCAGTTCGTGGATGTAGTCTTCAATCTGCTGATCACGGGAGCGGCGAGGGTCCAGGAAGATGATATACGTGCCGTCGTTGTTCGGATGCACAAAGGCATAGATCTTCGGCGGCATTTTCATGTAGCGAATCCAATAGTCTGCACCTTCGATAGGTAGGGTCAACTTAACTCTCATCTTCTTTCATCTTTTCAATCTGGCTGATAAGCGCATAGACAGAGGAAACCGGGGCATCCTTCGCGGAGTGGAGCAGAATGCGGAGATCCTGTCTCTCCCGAATGCTCTGGAGGATGTCTGCTGTTTCGGAGTCCATGCTTATGTTTGACTTTTCAAGTCCAGAAAGGTCCACATCTAAATACTTTTCAATTGCGGCCACGGTATCACGCTTTGGAATTGCTCCGTTCTTCCAGCCATAGAAGGCTGTCGCAGTAATCCCCACAGCTTCATAAAAGTCTCCCTTCCTTATTCCTCTCCTCTTCAATTCGTTCTCCAAGTAGCTTGCCAGTTCACGCCCGTCCATGATATTTCACCCCTCAAAATAAAAAATTAAAAAATATTATTTAGGGGGTTGACATTATGCGATTCACGTGATATATTATGTGCGTACCTAAGAAATCACGCAAAACGCAAGCCCCCACATAATGCGGACTACACAGCTTATTTTGTTTCTTGGCAGTTACAGAATAGCACATGTGTAACCACTTTGTCAACATTTATTTTTATGTGGTGGGATAAAAATTTAGCTACGGAAGGAGAAATGCTCACCCACATTTAATTTAATCACATCAGCAGTCCAATAAACAGTACTGAAAGGAGCAAACCAATGGCAATTTCTGTTCAAATCACGGCTATCATCTGCGCGACGATCCTCGTTCTGGCGATCCTCGGCAAGATGCAGCCGCCGAAGATGTGAGGTGCGATATGCCACGCACCTTACTTGGGGAAAAGTATAAGCGCGAACAGCCGCCGGTGGACAATGGCTGGGGCGCGATCCTTGTTCGCAAGGAACAGATGGGTCTGTCTCTCAAGGACATCGCCGAAAAGACTGGCCTCAACTATGGGCGTCTCCGCCGGTTCTGGGGGTTGCCACCCATCGAGTGGAACTATGACGATCTGGTGAGGATCCTCGATCTCATGGGCCTGGAGGCCAAGCTTGAGATCACGGAGAAGGGGAGGGCGTGATGGCAAAGTATCTCTTCCCGGCTGTGTTCCTGATGTTCGGCAACGAGGTTGTCAGCCTCGCAGTTCTGGCCATTATGGCTATCATGTTCGGCTTCGATTTTCTCGGAGCCGTAGAAAGGAGTCGGCGATGATTACGGCAATGGTCGCGCTCGTTGGCATCTGCCTTCTGATGCTCGGCATTATCGTCTTCCTTCTGTGCGTCATCAAGATGCAAGACGAGGAAGCCAAGCCTATGAAGCCCATTGATATCTATGAGTGCAAAAGAAAATCCGAATGACTTCACCTTGTGCTGGTGCTGTGGCAACGCCACGAAGCCGAAGCGGTGTCCCTGGGCAAACAACTTCACCCCGGTCAAAGACTGGGAGGCCATCCCCACGAAGATCAAATTCAAACTGTTCGGTCGCACTATTATCTCGGACTCCTATAAGGTCATCCGATGCCCCCTCTTCAGCAGAGACTCCGTAAACGGTGGGCAGAAGGAGACGATCAAGCGGAAGGTGCTTCGTGATGACGAAGACGCAACAGAGTTGGCAAGCGCCATCCTCGAAAGGGCTGTCATGGACTGGCAGTCTCTGAAGTACGGCAAGCTGGCCATGATTGTAGCCGAAGGAAAAGAACTTAAACGGTCGGACATGCTTGAGTTTTTCTTCAGTGACTGGTTTGAGTCGCTGTTGGCTCCGGTCACGGAGTACTCGCCTGGGCAAATCCGAAAGTTCTTATACATCACAGACGATATGCGAGAGGAGGCAAAGGCAGATTGAGTTTTGCGATTGAGACAGGACTTAGTCCGTTCGACTTAGAGATCCTATCTGCATACGCCAACAACAACATGAAGACCGTAAACACGGCCAATGCTCTGGCGTGTGACAAACGAACGGTAGTTAAACACTTGGTGTCCATCAACAAGAAGACCGGCCTAAATCCTCGCCGGTTCTGGGATCTGGTGAAACTCACCGGTAAGATTATGGGGGAGGAATCTGATGGAACAGATACCCGATGACCCCATCATCCGCTCGATTGAACGCACTGGCTACCCGCCCTGGATGCATGACGGAGGCTATGAAGATGAAGATTGGGAGGATGAAGGTGGCGACATCTATTACGGCAATGAGACGGAAAGCTTCTGACGAACGCTACCGTCGCTATGCGGAAGCCAAGCGCAAAATCCCCATGAATCTTCCGCCCACGGAATATGAGGCAGAAGTCAAGCGCCTCGCACGAAAGTACAAGATCTAATTTGAAAGGAGATATAACATGGTAGATGTAAGCAAGCTGAAGAAGGGCGACAAGGTGCGCTTCACTAACCAAGACCTTCATAAGGCCGTTCCCCGATTTTACCCGGAGCCGGGAACCATTGGCATCGTCCACCACGACCATGACGATCTGATTCAGTGGCCCACCGGCTCCATCAGCCTTGACGATCTGTGGTGCGCTCCCGGCCACAGCATGGAGTTGGTTGCCTCCGGCAAGACCCCGAAGATCGTCATCATGGTTGACAAGGCCGATCCCATGAGGGTCATCGCCAAGGACCTGGATTCTGGCAAAGTTGGCGAGGCCAAGTGCAGCCCGGATGACGCCTTCGACTTCCTGGTTGGCGCGGAGATTGCCTTTGACAGGCTCTGCAAGCGCATGAAACGGGACGATGCCTTCGACAAGCCTTGCAAGTTCAAGGTCGGAGACATCATCGTCGGCAACGTGAAGGCCAACCGCTACGGAATCACAAGCGAGGGCTGGGTCGGGAAAGTGGTCGAGGTTTTTAAGGAACCCCGTGAAGGCGGTGGCTGTGACGATGGCAAGCCGATTACCTTCAAAGCTGCGAAGGTGAATATGGAGCCTAAGGTGGCAACCGCTTTTGACCTTTGCGATGACGCCTTTGACTTGGCATAAGGAGGGACAAAATGCCGATTGTTAAGCCGGAGAATATGGACTTCTCCAACAAGAACATCATCATGATTATCAGCGGCCTCCCCGGCACGGGCAAAACCACGCTGGCCCTGTCTGCCCATGATGTTCTGCTGATAGACACTGACGAAGGACTGGCGCGAGTGAATCCAGCCCACCGCAGAGATGCTTCTGTGTGCAAGACCTACGAAGAGATCCTCGCAGACCTCAAGGCAGCTGAAGGCCAGTACAAGACGGTGGTCATCGACACGTGCGGTGCGCTGATTGAGTACATGAAAGACTGGGCGATGCGTACGGACCCGAAGGCCAGCAAGAACAATGGCGGCTTCTCCCTACAGGGCTATGGCGCCATCAAGGCAGAATTCCTTCGCCTGTCTGCTGAACTGCGAAAGAAGTTCAACGTCATCTATCTCTTCCATGAGAGCATGACCAAGAACGGAGACGAAGGTGTCTTCTACGAACTTGTGGTCGAGGGCAGCACCCGTACCCTGGTGTACCAGCCGGCAGACCTCGCCGCCCACCTCTTTATCCAGAGCGGTCGCCGTTACCTTGGCTTCACCCCTACTGAACAGTACTCCGCGAAAGCGGCTTACGGTATCAAGGGCCTCATCGAAGTACCGGAACTGGCAGAAGGCCAGCCAAACGATTTCCTCACCAAGCTGTTCGCCAAAGTGCGCGACAATCTGTCGAAGGAATCCGCAAGCCTCGGCCCTCAGAAAGAGAAGTACGATGCGGCCATGACGATGGCGAAGGTCATCTGCTCCGATGTCAATTCCCCGGAGGATGTGAGCGATGCAGCCAAGGCCATCAAGGCTCTGGACCACGGGCTGACTAGCGAGAAGGAAGCGACCGCGATGCTCAAGGCTCGGCTGGCTGAACTGAACATCGTCTGGGACAAGGCAGCGAAGGCCTATGTCTACAAGACCTAAAGTCAGAATCACGCAAAGTCTCCTTTCCTCCTGGGAGTACAGCTTCAAAACCGATGGGGGGTACGAAGATTTTCTCCGTACCCTCAACCGGGAAAAGAAGCAGCCGACCAAGGCGATGCTGGACGGCATCCGCTTTGAGAACTGCTTGAACAACGTACTTAAGGGGGCAACAATCTCTGAAGACCACGAATGGTACACCGTTATCACGGAGATGGCGAAAGAACTGGACGGCTCCCAGCAACAGGTCACGCTGTTCCAGGACTGCGAGGTTGATGGTCAGATGTTTCTGCTCCACGGAGTCCTTGACTATCTCAAGGCCGGGAGAATCTACGACTGCAAGTTCAGCAAGACCTACCACCTCAACAAATACCTGTCATCCGACCAGCATCCGATGTACCTCCGTTTGGTTCCTGAGGCAAGGGACTTTACCTACATCATCAGCGACGGCAAGTTTGTTTACAGGGAGCGGTATCCCAGAGAAATCGTGCCGCCTATTGAAACCACGATCCACTACTTCATGGATTACCTCAAGAAGCACGACCTGTGGAAAACCTACATTGAGAAATGGAGAGTGAACAATTGAGCAACTGGGACTCTTATCAGAGAGAAGAACAGGAGCGCGAGAGCGCATTGACCGGCAAGCACCGGGTGGTCATTGTGGAGGCGGATGAGGCAGTCACCGGCCCCAACAGCAAGAACCCAGGCACTCCGATGATCGTCATCAAGCTGCGTCCTTCCGGGCGGCGGTTCACAGTTACCCACCGCATTGTTAAGAACGACTGGTTCAACCGGAACATGACTCAGTTCTTCGATGCGTTCCCGGAAATCAAAGAAGGCGACTTTAACTTCCTGGGGTGGGCTGGGGCTGAGGGCGCGGCGATGTTTAAGGAAGACGCACAGGGCTACACCCAGGTGTCCTACTTTCTGGATCCCGTCCGTGCAGCTGACCTCCCGGCTTTTGAAGGGGAGAAGCCAGAGCGCCAGACCATCACCTCGCTGGATGATGATTCTGACCTCGATGACGAGTTGCCATTCGTGTAATGCACAAGCGGTATACAGACGGGGAGCTTGCAGAAGCCTTAAAGGGTCTGACAATCATCATTGACAGCAAAGAGAAGGTCTACGACCACATCGAATCGTATCTCAAAAAGAATAAAGTCCCGTACAAGGTACGGAATCTTGAGACGGGAGATTACTCCGCAATGCTTGGAGACATGACGCTTGAGAACGATGTGATTGTCGAACGCAAGGCCAGCATAGATGAGATATGCGGGAACTTTACTACTGATCGTCTCCGATTTGAGCGTGAATTTATCAGAGCAAAAGCGCACAACACATCTGTATTCTGGATCGTGGAAAACGCTACATGGTCTGATATTTTCCTCGGCAACTACCGCTCAAAGCTGTCGAGCAAAAGTCTTACCGGGTCTATCATGTCTTGGGTAGCCCGGTTTGGCCTAACCCTCATCTTCTGCAAGCCAGAAGAAACGCCACGGATTATCCATGCAATACTCTATTACAAAGCGAGGGATATACTGAAATATGGAGATTCTTGACAGCGGAGAGCGGAGAGAGTTTGAGTCTGGCGCTGTGAGAGACTGCAACGACGAGAAAGGGCGCTGTGATCTTCTCCCGATAGATGTCGTGGCAGACCTTGTCTCCGTCGATTCCAAACTCAAAGAAGACTTTGACGGCATGGAAATTCTTACCGCAATCAGACTCTTCCTTCAGTTCCCCAACGACGAGTCCGACGAAGGCTTCATCTTTTGGGCGCTTCACAAGTTCGCCCAGCAAAACGGGTGGGACATCTACACCATGCTGCTTGAAGTCTCCATCCACTTCGCGCAAGGCTGTGCCAAGTACGGGGAGAGGAACTGGGAGAAGGGAATCCCCGCGCATTGCTACATCGACAGCGCCCTTCGGCACTACTTTAAGTGGTGCAGAGGGGACGAGGATGAGCCTCACAATCGAGCCTTCTGCTGGAATCTCCTATGCCTCCTGTGGACCATCCGTCACCGCCCGGAGTGCAACGACCTTTGGGAGGAGGCGAGGCCGTTTGGGGATGGGGGATAAGAAGAAACAGTATGAGCCATCATACGAACCCATCCGCGACGATGTGATAGGGAAGCGGTTCTATTCTGGCAGCGTGAGATCTTGCCCGGAGCCGCACGTAATCAAGCGGTACGGCATTGGAGGCGTGGCAAATGTATCGGTTTACACTTGCCGAAAATGCAAGTATTCAATCAGCCACAAATGGCATGGAGGTTTAAGCTGTGGATACGTGGGATTATAAGCCAGAGCGGAAGGCGGACTGGGGCGACATCGCCGAAGCCATCCGTGCCAGCGTGACGATGGAAGATGCCGTCAGGACCTACGCGCCGGAGCATCCTCCCAGGCATCACCGCATCCCGTGTCCCTTCCATAACGGGAGAGACTATAACCTGTCTTACAGTGCCAACGGATATAAGTGCTTTGTGTGTGGCGCTTCTGGGGATGTGATCGGCTTTGTTAAGGACATCTGTGAATGTTCCACAAGGTCGGACGCCATGAAGAGAATCAATCAGGACTTCAATCTGCATCTGCCGATTGACTCCAGCGTTGATATCGAATTCAGCGTAGAACTCCAGAAGCGCCGGGAGGCGGCGAAGAAGAAAGAGGCGGAGAAGAAAGCTTGGGAAGACAAGTACCACCGCCTGATGGATGAGTGGATATCTCTCGACAAGTTCCTGAGAGCCGTAAATCCTGACACGCCGGAACTGGCAGAGGATCTCGCCAAAGCACAGGCTAGGATCGTCCAGGTTGACTATGAACTTGGGACGATGGGAGGATGCCCAGCATGAGGCTCACTCACTTGTCGCTGTTTTCCGGTATAGGCGGATTGGACATAGCCGCAGAGGCAGCTGGCTTTATAACTGTTGGCCAATGTGAGTGGGCTGACTATCCAACTAAAATACTTGAGAAGCATTGGCCTGACGTCCCACGCTGGCGAGACATAAGGACATTAACGAAAGAGAGTTTCTATGAAAGAACTGGGCTACGAACAGTTGACATTATTTCGGGAGGATTCCCGTGCCAGCCGTTCTCTGTTGCCGGGAAGCATGGAGGCAAAGAGGATGACCGTTACCTCTGGCCGGAAATGTGCAGAGTCATACGGGAACTCAAGCCAACTTGGGTGCTTGGTGAGAATGTGCCTGGAATCGTCAATCTGGCACTCGACACGGTGCTTGCTGACTTGGAAGAGGCAGGATACGAAAGCCAAACGTTCGTTATTCCGGCTTGCGGTGTCGATGCCCCGCACAAACGAGAGCGAGTCGCTATTCTGGCCCACACCAATGGCAAGCAGCTGGGGAGGAACGGGCCACAGGAAGACTCTAAAGGCGCTGAAGGACAGGGGATTGATAACGGAACAGGAGAGGCTGTCTCTTCAGAAGGGGAATCAGATCGACACAAACCCGGAGTTTCTGGAGTGGCTGATGGGATACGAACAACAGTTCACGAGGCTTATTCCGACGCCGACGGCGACAGACTACCGGGGCGGTTGTCTGTCGAGATACTGGAGGCCACGTTCACAGGTTGTTCAAGTAGAGAGAGAGAGAGAGCCGGAGAGACTACGACGGCTTGCTGAGAAGTCTTGCGGAAGTCACTCCCCTTGGGCGAATTGGATACTTGAACCCGACGTGGGTCGAGTGGCTTATGGGGTATCCAACAGGGTGGACAGAATTAAGTGCCTCGGAAACGCAGTTGTGCCGCAACAATTTTTCCCGTTCTTCTACTACATCGCTCAAATCGAAAGAGGTGACCAGCCATTGAATATCTAAGCACAAGCGGGGTCTTGAGCATCATACCCTCGGAGCGCAGAAATAAGAACGGAATCCCGCTTCCGACTATTGAGAACTTCACCACGGTCATGCTCAACGACCGGCGCTATGAGGGAATTCGCTTCAACGAACTGGCCGGCATCCCTGAGATCCACAGCGTGAAGGGCGGGAAGGTAACCATCTCCAGATGGACGGATGCAGACGAGGCCCACAGTATGCAGTACATCGAGTCTAATTTCGGTATGTACTCCAAAGATAAACACGCAGCTGCGCTTCGGATCCTGTTCACAGAGAGAACGTATAACCCTATCCGGGATATCGTGGACGGCATTAAATGGGACGGCGAGTCCAGATGCCAGCACTTCCTATCCAAGTGGGGCCGCTGCGAAGACACCAAGTACACCCGCGAGGTGTCCAGGCTGATCTTCGCCGGCGGCATCCACCGCCTGTACGAACCTGGCTGCAAGTTTGAAGACGTCCCCATCATCATGGGCGCTCAAGGCTCCGGCAAGTCCACTCTCATCCGATACCTTGCCATCAACGACTCATACTTCGGCGAGTTGAAAATCATGGAGGGGCAACAGGCAATCGAGGATCTCCAGGGCAAGTGGATCTTGGAGATCCCGGAGATGTCAGCCTTCACCAAGGCCAAGGACCAGGAGGCGATCAAAGCTTTCGTCTCCCGGCAGCGTGACCAGTATCGCAAACCCTACGACCGGAACCCGACAGAACTTCTCCGCAGATGCATCTTCTGCGCTACCAGCAACGATTTGAATCCGCTGGTCGATAAGACCGGAAACCGGCGCTGGTATCCCGTGGAAGTGAAGTGCAATGGCTATGACATCTTCGACCATGAGGCGGAGATCCGGGAGTACATCATGCAGTGCTGGGCGGAAGCGAAGGCAAAGCTTGGGAAGAAAGCCATGCAGCCATTCGCCGACCGTGAACTGGTCGAGAAGTACCAGGAGGCACAAGAGAACGCCATGCAAGACGATTGGCGGGTTGGTGCTATCGCCGCCTTCCTCGACCGGAAGAACCCCGGAGAATACACCTGTGTGCGGGAGGTGTGCCATCGCGCCCTGTCTTCCAACTTGGACTTCCCCAAGGACCCCAGCCTGGTCGAGTCGAAAGACATAGGGAAGATCCTCAACCGCATGAAAGGCTGGGAGCGGGTAGGCATCAGAACCGTCGGCGTCTACGGCAGACAGCGCAGCTGGCAGAAGGTCGAACCGAAGGAAGACGCCAAAGAAGATAAACCATTCTGGGAGGATTGATAAATGGCAGAACAGAATCAAATGCAGCCGAAGAAGAGGGGGCGTCCTCCCGGCAGCAAGAACAAGAAGACGATCCAGAAAGAGACGGCCTTGCACGTGGCCAGAAGCCGCCCCATGTCGGAGGCAATGAAGACAACCGGGAGCGGGAAGGCGTCGGCAGCTGTCGCCCACGTTCTGACCTGCATGGAGATCGGCAAACAGGCTGACATCAACAACATCGACTCTCTCGCCCTTTGCCTACAGCAGTACCTCCAGGCTTGCCTTGAACAGGACTTCCCGGTCACCGCCGGAAACTGCTACCTCGCCCTTCACGTAGACCGCAGGAGGGTCCACGAATACACGACCGGAACTCGGAGACAGGGAGATCCCCGCTACAAGGAATTCTTCAGCATGGTCAAGCTGATTCTGGAAGGCAGCATCGAGTCTTCGATGGCCTCCGGCACGATCAATCCGGTCATCGGAATCTGGTGGGAGAAGGCCCACTTCGGCATGGTAGAAGCGCAGAAAGAGGAGACGGTCACCGACGATCCCTTGGGTGAACGCAGAAGCGCACAGGAAATCCGGGAGAAGTACGCCGGCTTGCTGCCTGACTAAGGAGGAACAATGGAAACAGTTATTGAACACGAAGAAGCACAAAGCTATTTTGCCATCACAACAGACGAGCGCAAATGGAAGAACCGTCTGGCCAAGCTGGCGAAGGAACACCCCGGAGACTGCGTGTGCTGGGCTGTGAATGAGGAAGACGGCAGCGTGTTCTACCACGTGCCGGAGTCCTGGGTAGCCATCAGACCTCCCCGCAAATCCACCATGACAGACGAGCAGAAGGCAATCGCCGCAGATCGCCTTCGGAAGTACAGAGCAGAACAGTCTGAAACTTAAGCGAATCGCTTGCGAAATCGAGACAGTTTCGCTTGCTCGGCGCTTCAGAGTGCAAGTGGATAGGCAACAAAAAAGCCCGGTAGAAGGCGTTATATTCTCCTATCGGGCTTGTCATATGTCAAGTGATAATATCATCATTTCGCACGGGAATGATAAAGATGATAGAAAGGATGATGAAATTGAACAGCAAAAGTTCATCAAGCGCCCTTAGTTTTTGCGGTGCGCTTACAATCGTGTTCGTGGTACTCAAGCTTCTTGGAAAAATCACATGGGCGTGGTGGTGGGTACTGTCTCCGATTTGGATTGACTTCGCCATTGCGTTGGTTCTGATCGTTGTGATGGCTATCATTGAAGTCAGAAAGGGGTAATTGAATTGGCAATGGCAAGATACTGTGAGCGCTGTGGCTCTGTGTTTCCTCTGAGCGATTTGTTCTATAACCGGGTACGGCTGTATACATATGACCCGGAACGGGATAGCATGACGAGAGGTTCCGGCTCGACAAGGGACAAGGATTTTTTAGATAAGGAACTATGCCACAACTGCGTAGAAGACCTTGAAAAGTGGCTCAAAGACCCTACACTGTGAACAAATAGCAAACAAAAAAGCCCCCAGAAGAGCAGTTACGCTCTAATGGGGGCGAGAGAAAGGGTGACGGAGAACGAGAGAAACGAAGAAGGTGAAGTTCACGCACGACATCATAGAACTTGCCGTACTGATGAACCACATCTATACGACTGAACCTACTGGTGGTGCGCTACACATCGTGCTTGATGATGGGAACACAGAAGACGAGCATATCAGGTGGTGCATTGATAACAGTATAGCGGAGTTGGTAGGAACAGAGCATGACGCTTATCTTCGCTGTGCAGAACTGCTCTTGCAGATAGCAGAGCCGGAGCGATTAGATGCAATCGCGTTCTTCTTTGGTATCAGTCGCAAGTGGGGGCATCCGCTATAGAACGCAAAAAGACCCAGAAGCTAAACATCCTCTGGGTCTAATTCTAATTTAATTTCGTCACTAATTGCAGAAATGATGCAATTGGTGGAGAAAATGAGCAAAATAAAAGAGCCAGAAGCAATCACGCCTCTGGCTCTGCCTCGTTAGTGTCTTCCGCCGGTTCGCATGACCAGCCGTGGCATGACTTGAAGATCTTTCTTCGGTATCCGGGATCCAGTTTCTTGTAGCAGAAGGCGAGTGCCTCTTGCTTGTTGTCGAAGAACAGAACGTGCTTGTTATACTTGCGGTCGATCCATGTTACTTTCTGTTTCATGTGGGCTGAACTTCCTCCTCTCTATCAGGCAGACAGTTCTTTCGCTGCCATCTCTTTGATGTGCTGTGCCTTGGACAGCTTGTTCTCTGCGGTGTGAATCTGATTCTCAATGCTGACGATCTTGGCCTGAAACTTTGTATGCTCCTTGCCGCCGGGGACCGTGCCGCTCTGCTGGAGCAGAAGGTAGTCGCGCTGCGCGTCAAGCTGTGCGATGCGGCCATTAAGGAACTCAATGTCGGACTCTGCCTGACTCACTCTGTACTCCAGGTCGGCGATCCGCTTTTCGTGCTTCGCCAGCTGCTGTGCCTGTCTCTCTTGCTCCTTGGCCAGCTTCGCGTCGGCGGCTTCGCGCTCTTTGCGCTCTTTCTCTTGCCCTTTTTCCAGGGCGGTGATACGGGCTTCGTTCTCTCTCTTGCTCTGCTTCACGCCTCTGTAAAGCGCAGAAGCGAACCAGAGAGCGAGGGCGATAATGAGTATTTTCACGGTTTATCCTCCTTATGATTTTCCATGTACTCTCTAAGCGCTGCTTTGAAAGTGGTCGCCGGGGCGCCCTGAGTCAGCAAAAACTCCCAGATGTCTTTCTCGTTCTCGTTATTCATAACGCGAACTCCATAGACCTTGCTGTTTTTCTTCATCCACTCTTGCTTGGCTGCGCTTTGCTTTTTGCTTTTAATGGGCATGGTAGAAGCTCCATTCATAGTAGTTTCTACCATTCTACCATTTGTGTTATTCGTTTTCAAGTTCCCCCTTTTCCTAATTTGCGGCAGAAGCCGCTGGAATAGGGCTGATAGGCTCAACCCTTTAGAAGCCGCGAAAAGAAATGTCTTCTATGTTGTCATAAAATTCGATAATTCGATCCGCCCCGAAGCCTTGTACAAGCGTTGCTCCGCCTCGATTGTTTGGATAATACAATGTAAAATGCTTTGCGCTTTCTGCAACAAAAACAGGTGTGTTAATGCCAGTTTCAATCGGTGTCGCTCTGACGAATGATGTCTTGAAAAACATATTAAATCTAATCCCGGTTTTTCGAGCGGCATCTTTGAATTGCTCAAAAGTCATAATCAAATCTCCCTTTTCAAATTATTTGCCGTTTCCGGCTGGGCTGGGACTTGATAAGCTCAAATCCCGCAGAAAGCTATTTTCACGCAACGCAGAAGGGAGCGTTTTCGTCTGTCTCTCGCCAGTTTCCGCCATCATAACCAAGGCCGAGCAGAAACGCATTATAAATAGCGTTAAGCTGCTGCCAACGCTGACTATAGTTTCCGAACAGCAAGCCTTGATTTTTTGCGAACAGAATAGCAGAAAGCGCACGATCTTTTTCTTCTTCCGTCATTTTCGCATATGTCCAGCTTTGCATAACCATATGCCCAAAATCTCTATGAGCGGTTTCTTTATCCTTGTACATGATACATTTTCCCCTTTCAAATTTTGTGCCTTGCGCGGACTTTAGACCGCTTGCATAGTCACATTACAAGCGCAGAACGCGCTTGCTATCTGTGTTTAGGCAGATACTGGATAGGTTTTGAACGGGATAGATTCAAGCAGAATGTCCCGCCCGTCATGGTGTACATACATTTCGCGTGTTTCGTGATTCGGATACTTGTACTTGATCCATGCAATTTTTCCGGATTCATAGAACAAATACTCGTTTGCTTCTATGCTATCAATAACGGGATCGTCATTTTCCAGAACATAGAAATACTCGCTGTTATACTGTTCTTCCAAGCTTTCCGGCGTGTCATATTCGGGATCGCCAGAAATGAAGTCATCCGGCCGCATATCTTCAAGCAGAAAGCGCCTGTGTTCTTCAATCGCCTTTGCTTGTGCATTGGCAGAAAGCTCCGCAAAAGTGTACAAATTGATATTGAAGTTATACATTGTTCAATTCCCCTTTTCAATTTTTGTAGCTCTCCCGGCTTTAGACGGGCAAAGGCCACATTACAGCCCTTGCGGGCTGCTATCTGTGTTAGCTCATGCAGAAAACTGTCTTTCAAATTCGCGCTGATGGCGGCTTGTGGTCTGGCTCCAGCGTCCAAGGTGTTCAACCTTGCCGTTTTCGCAACGGCTGACGATCGTGTTATAGCTTTGCAGCTCGATTGTGCCGTTTTCGTGGTCTATGACATGGGCTTTCCCGTAAAAGCTTTCCCGGCTATCATAACGTGCAGAAAGTTCATAGATTTTCATTTCAATTCCCCTTTTCGTTATTTACAGTTTACAGGGCTTTGAACCTGTTAAGCTGCATTACAGGGCGTTTGCCCTGTCATCTGCATAACTGTTACTTTTCCCGGATGTATGCGGGGACATTGCGATAATAGGAAACATAAAGCGTGTCTGTTTCAAGATCGGCGTAAACCGTCCAGTTCCAGCCGTAAACGCCGGAATTGTATCCTAACTCTTTCAGTTCCCATTTGCTTTTGCCGCTATCCTGATAGCAGCAGTAACCAGTCTTGCAATGCTGGAAAGCGTCATACCATTTTTTCAAGTCTTTAATCGTTGCCATTTTCTTTTTCCCCTTTTCAATAGTTATTCAAGCGTTTAACGCTTGTTTCAGTATCAAGAGCAGAAGCAATCTGTTTACCCCGGTTTGACTAACCGTGTAACATCGGCCTATTTTTCAAGGCTCGCTCGGTGCTTTCAACTTTCTACCCGGTGAACACTTGATCGGCCGTTCCTTAGCTGCTCTGCCAACTTCTTGTTGAGCAGTCACCCCGGGCTTGCTTCTTTTTACCCTTGATACTCAAACAAACGGGAAAGCGCTTTTTACACGCTTTCCGCGCTTGCTGAAAAGGGAAAAGGGAAATATAACATTATCACGTTCCCGGCCTTGCGTCGGCATTCTCTCATTTTCGCGGCCTTGCGGCGGCTATGCTGGACGGTTTAGCGCGTTCCCGTGATCGTACACTTCCCAGCGTGTACGCGCTGCTATGTTGTCAAGGTACATTGTGCGGATTCGCTGCCCGCTATCGTGCGTTCGGTTTGGTTCGTTCCTTACTGTGGCTATAATATAGCATACGTTCAACGTATTTGCAAGACGTAATGTTGCACAATGTTTAACGTATTTTCTTGTGCATTTTGTATACGTTTAACGTGCCTGTTTTTGGCCTGTTTTCAGTCTTTACGTTTAACGCGTTTTAACGGGCCTACACGACGTTTCTCCCTTGCCTGGTATCTTTGTATTCCCCCACACGCTAAAACCCCGCAGAGCGAAAAAGCCGTTTCTATTGGCTGTAGCTTGGCATGGCCGGCGGCATGGAGTGGAGTAACCCCCGGCAGCTTTCGAGGACCCGCAAATGCATGTGTACTTGTATACATGTATACAATTCCAAGATATGGCAATATACAATTCGTTATCATATTCTTTATACACAATCCGTAAAGTGTCTAAAATATGGCCATAATTCCGGGGTAAAACATCGCGTAATTACTATTATGCGAGATTATACCACGCTTTCCGATTCCAGGGTGTAATATCCGCCCCGATCCGCACATATACCCACGGGGGAAATAGGTTTAAGACCTGGGGCGGGGGTTACCCCTCCCCATATTTCCGCCACCCAAAAACCCAACTTAGCATCCCCATCACCCCACAAAATCTTCGCCTCTCACCCATCTCCTCGCCCAGCCATCATTTAGACAAATCTTCAAAAGTGTCCAAAAAACTGCAACAGTAGGGGCCAAAATCGTTGTACTGTTGCAGTACTGTTGCACCTCTATTGTTGCGATTTTGACCCCCTAAAATTTAGGAAAAGTTCTGAAAAGTAGTTATTTCTTATATTTCTTATAACTTTTAAAAGGTAGTGCAACAATAGCAACAGTAAAATATATAAAAATAACTTTTGGTTCACGTAAAAAATTTTTTACGTTTATAAAAAAGGTTAAGAAAACACCGTTGCATTTGTTGCACTGTTGCAGTTGGGAGGAGGGAAGGAGAGGAGGGAGAAGGAGAAAGGAAGGGGTGGGGAGGAATGGAGAAGGGAGGAAGGCGTGGGAGGACCCGAAGGGGCTGGGAGGAGAGGCAAACCCGCAATCCTAAAAATTTTTTAAGTATAAAAAAGAAGCGATTGTGGGCTTTGTAAGCTTACAGGCGCTTTTGAATTATATGGATTTGCACTTTGAGAAATGTGAATTTGCACTTTAGCGCGGTAAAAATGTACCTTTTCGTACATTGCGCGTAAGAAGGCAAATTTGGGATAATGTAGGAGCGAAGTAAAGAAGAAAAAGGGGGCGCGAAAGTGCTGGAAGGAAAACTTAGGGAGGAACTGCTGGGGTATCTGAAGACTGGCGGCAGCGTGTATGACGTTGTGCGGCTGGTGTTTGACTACTTTGGCGAGGAAGTGCCGAAGACCACGGAGAAGCGGCTGAAGATTGCTGACTACGGGCAATTCCAGATCACGCAGAAGATTGTGAAGTGGCGCGGGATGACGGAACGGGTGTACACGGTTGCGGATATCCCGGCATGGGTAACTGCGACGGTGGGGATTGATGGGATCGCCGGCGTCATGAAGGACCTGATTCGGGAGCCGTGGAGCGATGAACACTTCGCATGGTACGACGGCGTCTGGCACTTTGACGCAAAGGGCCACTACGCTTTGGCACTTAGGTGCTATGGCGTTGGGTTGATTACTATGGACGACGCATTCCGCTGGCTGGCGGAAGTGGGTTTGAAGGAGGAAGAGTGTGAAGAAAATTCCGACGCTGTTTGAGCGCGAGTTTGCTGACCACCAGGTGGTTGGGATCAGCGACAAGGTGACGCCCGGGTGCGAGTGGGTGCTGGAAGGCGAGGGGGAGGCCACCGAGAAGGTTGACGGCAGCTGCTGTGCTATCATCGGCGGCGTGTTCTACAAGCGGTACGACGCCAAGAAGGGCCGCAAGGTCCCAATCGGAGCCATCCCGTGTATCCCTGAGCCGGATCCCGTGACCGGGCATTGGCCTCACTGGCTGAAGGTAGACGGCAAGAGGGCGGAAGATAAGTGGTTCGTCCGAGCCTGGTGCAACACAACGTGGGCCAACGAGGACGGGACCTATGAAGCTGTTGGGCCGCACTTCCAGAAAAATCCGTATGGGCTGGATGAAGACGTGCTGGAGCGGCACGGGCGGATTAAGATCAAGGATTGTCCACGCACATTTGACGGCATCCGGGGCTGGCTGGCCACGCATGAGGTTGAAGGCATCGTCTTTTGGAAGGACGGGGAACCCGGCTGCAAGATCAAGCGTTCCGACTTCGGCCTCCCTTGGCCTACCGACTACTGGAGGGACGATAAGTGACTATATACAAATTTGCGATACTTCCCAAATACTGCGATGTGTGTAAGCGGTTCTTCTGGTTGGAGAGATATGAGACATACACGAAGCTGGTTGGCATTGATCTGCACGACCTCACATGTGTGAGATGCTCCAAGTGCATGTACGGTGGAAAGCATCAGGTGCTTTGTAAGGAATGCGTGAACTTCCCAGCGGATGATGGGATCGCGCATGAGTGTGTTTACTGGGGGAAGCTGACGAACCCTTGCGGATGGTGCAATCACGGGAGGAGACATGCCTGACTACATAGAACGGGAGGCGGCGCTTGCCGCTCTGCGAAAAGCGCATAATCCGAACACGGCGCGAATGGCAATTTCTTTTGCAGCCGTGAATAGTGTCCC
>Ga0310691_10001187_pt1 | contig 41592 bp, 51 predicted proteins | sample 176DNAGHGlowgp2_FD_203887 | JGI IMG/M metagenome (GOLD analysis project Ga0310691, IMG submission 203887) | Sheep rumen microbial communities from Palmerston North, Manawatu-Wanganui, New Zealand - 1766 DNA GHGlow gp2 (v2) (version 2) | ecosystem: Host-associated > Mammals > Digestive system >... | reverse complement strand
AAGGAGTTTATGTTGTAGAAAACATGCCTGCTGAATATCGTCCTTCTTGGGAACTTCTTACAGAAGCTCGTCAACAAGAAATCATTAGAAGTTCACGTATGTATGACTTCATGAAGGAAGGTCAAATTGAGAAGTTCTGGGCTAACGTTGATTTTAATCAACAAAATCCTGTTTATGTAAATGAAGCTAAGGAAAATCCTATGGAAGCTTATCAGAATTCAATTGTTGCAAAGATGAAGGCTCTTCGTAGAACATTCTAAATAGAAAATATGTATTTTTTCTATAAGCATTAAAAATTTTTATTTTTATATAAAATTAAATTATCTCAAAAGAGAATAACAAATAAATTTCAACTTAAATAATATGTTTAATGAACAAAATGGTGTACAGACATGGGAGAAGATGTTGAAAGAAAACTTCAATGTTACAGACCAGGAAAAACTTAACTGGGTGTCTCAGTACGCAGCTATTCATGAAATTCACGAATCTCAACTTGGAATTAATGGTGGTCAAGTAGTTACTAACGCTACAACTTATCCAGGTGTTGGTCCTATCTATACTACTCCAATGAACACTACAGGTATGGGTAATATTGCTGCTCCAAGTCAATTAGATCCAATGAGCACAGCTCCATATAACCAAGCTAATCCAACAGGTTCATTCTGGGGTCAGACTCCAGGTTCAGGTGATATTCCTGTATCAACATTACCAATGGCTCTTAACGTTGCATTGTTAACTATTGGTCTTGAATTAGTTCCAGTTATCCCTGCTAAGGGTCCTTGGGCTATGTTAACTTACATGGACTTCCCATATGCTGGTGGTAAGTTAGGTCGTGTAAACGAAACATCATTCGATGGTAAGGGTGAACATAATGAAAACAAACCTATCTATGTTAAGATTAAGGGTCTTACACTTGCTCAAATTGCTACAATCCGTCAAGGCATGGAAGCTAATCCTGTAACTGTAAAGGCTGATGATGACGTAGTTGTAGGTGGTTTCAAAGGTAAGTTCATTTCATTAGGTCGTATGGATGCTTGCCCACTTGTTAAGGTTGTTGAATGTTCTGATGCAAATCATTCAATCCGTGAAGAATTCGATGCTGCACAATCAGTTAAGATTGGTGGTGTAACTATCGCTCTTGCTGCTGCAACTGCTAATGCTGCTGCTCAAAAGGTTGAAGCTGACTTCGTACAGACTTCTGTTGATTTAGTTGATGGTTTCGCAAACTTCTTCGATGGTTCTAAGAACTCAATGACACGTGCTCAGAATGAAACTGGTACAGGTAATGTAATCGGTCTTCGTTTATTCAGCAAGTGGATCCAAATGGGTGCTTACGAAGTAACTGGTACTGTTACTCGTCAACAATTACAAGATCTTCCTCTTTATGGTGTTGATGCTGTAGGTAAGGTTATGGAAGCTCTCCAAAACGAAATCACTCAACATATCAACCAACGTATCCTTGAAAGAGTATTCGCACTTGGTGTTACTAACGCTGCTCAACAAAAGGCTCGTCAGGGTGTTGACTTGAACTTATGGATGGGTAAGACTGGTTCTACAATTTCTATGGCTCAAGCTTATGCTGGTGTACCTCACTTCACAGATATCTACGGATATGATCACAAACCAACTTGGACTGGTATTAAGAACTCAGAAGTTAACACTTCTGCTGAAAATCTTTCTACACGTCAACGTCGTATCATGAGCCGTATCTTAGCTGCTGCTAACTTAATCCAATTGGTAGGTCGTCGTGGTCGTCCAACATGGATCGTTACTAACGGTAAGATTGCTTCTGCATTACAAGATGTATCTGGTTACGTTGTAGCTCCATTCTTGAACACAATGTCTCAAGCTAATACTCAGAACTTATACCACGCAGGTACTGTTGCTGGTCTTCAAGTTTATGTAGATCCTTACATGGATTGGAACGACACTCGTATCTGTATCGGTCGTAAGGGTACTGGTAACGAACCTGGTGTAATCTTCATGCCTTACATCCTTGCTGATACTATCAGTATTACTGCTGAAGGAACTATGGCACCTAAGATGTTGGTTAACAGCCGTTATGCAATCGCTGAAGCTGGCTTCTTCCCAGAATTGGCTTACTTCACAATGGTTGTTGATTCAGAGTTCGATATCATCTAAAATATATAAACGAGATAACTCGCCTCTATATATTAAATCGATACTTGTGAAAGTATCAAGGGTAACCTTAGAGGTTACCCTTTTTTATTAAGTTAAGATATTAATAATAATTACAAGCTTTACTTTTGAACAATTAGTTTGTAAAAATTTTATTTTTATTTAAATTGTATTTTTATCTATTATGATTATAAGTATCAATAGATTTTACACATACAATAAAAAAATAATAAATATACAAAGATATATAAAATATGGCAATTCCAGTACATTTGCAACAATTTAAAGCTGCAGGTATATACCGTGTTGTATTTGATCACTCAACTATTTTGAATCAAGATACACAAATGCTTAGATTAGTTGTTGGTTACTCTGAAGTTGGTCCTTTCAACGTTCCAGTTTTAGTTCGTAACCCACAAGAATTCAAGGCGTTATTTGGTGACATATCTAAAAAGCTTGAAAAACGTGGTGTATATTTCCATCGTTTAGCATTACAAATGCTTACGGTAAGTCCAATATTATGTCTTAACCTTAAGAAATTTGATGGAGAAACAGTTGGAGCAGCAACAATCAGTACTGATTTCAACCCTAAATTCAATCCTATTGATGAAGTTAAGCTTAATGTTGAGGATATCTATGACACTACTCGTTTCTGGACATTAGATGCAGAGCATTTGAATAATTTACGTTCAACAGAAGGTGCTATACTTGACCAATATATTAATATCTCTGCCACAAATAACAAATCAACTTCAGCTACATACTTTATTCGTAAAGCATCAGGCTCAAAGGTTGCAGGATATAATATTACAGTTAACGATTGGTATTCTGATGAAGAACTTCCAGAATATTTGGAACCTTATAAGAATAACTTGATTTCTGACTTCTTTGCAGAAATTTATGTATTCAAAGGAAAATTCGAAGCTAAACAGATTTTGGCATCTGATACATTAAAGAACTATTTCATTGTAACTAACGAATTAGATAATAATGGTAATCAAGTTCTTAAGCTTCGTGATAAGATAATTAATGCATTTGGTGAATCTGTTGATACACTTGAATCATTGTATAAAGATGAAACATCTAATGCATTAGGTCACTATGTTGGTGCTATCATTCCTTATTTTAAGAATAAGCAAGGTGCATATGCATGTCTTGATGTTGTATTCAATAGTGATATTGATACTCATAACTTGATGATGGCATTCAATACTGATTTATTAGATGATGAATTAGCAGTTAACTTGGATCTTTCAGGTCGTATGTCTATTCCAACAATTGCTAATCCTAATAAAGCAAACTCATCATTGAATATTGATAAGATATATAAAGGTGTTGCTACAACAACAGTATTAGGAAACATTGCTTCTCCTATTATTTCTGACATTATTTCATTCCATACTAATGTCTGGGATCCTGAAACAGAAACTGCTGCTCAAGAAATATTCGTTGGTCAGACTCGTGTTGCTGGTACATTATATGTTAAATCAATTAAGAACAATCAAATCAAATTAGCTCAAGTTGGTACTGAACAAGAAGTAACAATGACTTTCTATGATGAAGATAATTCTAATAGTAAGACAATTGATGCTGCTAAGAAACTTGGTGTTATATTTGATGATAACGATCAACCAATCGATGGTGAAGGTACATATTGGAAAGGTGGAGATGCATTTATAGATAAATCAGATCCATTGGCTGGTCCACAAAAGGTTATTACTGCATTATCTCGTCTTGAAAACAAAGCTGAAAATGGTAAGGTTTATACTGACATTGATGAAAACATGAAACCTTCATTCAAGACTGTTGAAGTGATGACAAAATTAAATTACCTTAACACTAATACTGTAGGTGCTGACTCTGTTTATGGTTCTTCAATTTCATTCATAGATTTCTGTGATGATAACTGGGAATATAAGACAGATGTTGAACTTACAAAAGGTATTAGACAAGCTGCTTTAATTAGTAAAGTTAAACATGACTCTTCATTGATTAACGTTCTTCAAAAGGGTGATTGCATTTTAGCTAAGGACAATACTGTTGATTATAATGGTAATGAAGAATTAGATGATGCTGATGGATTTGAAGATAACGTATATGTTCAAGAAACAGGTATTAAGACTGATGATGATGGTAACTTCAAATTCTACTATGTTCTTCTTTCTGCTGAACCTTACTTGTATGAAATCAAGGATCCTGATACAGGTGCTATTATCAATAAGACATTAGTTCGTATTGATGCTGCACTTAACCAAGAAATTGGTACAATGGTTCCTCAATATCTTGAAGGTTACACATATAAGAATGATCGTCCAATCGGTCAAGGAATGTATGCTAAGTTAATGTGGCAAGAATCAATTCTTTCTGCAATTACTGATTATAAGGGTCTTCGTACAGGTCTTTTGAATAAGTCTGAAATTGATTACCGTTATGTGATTGATACATTTGAATCTTACCCAACATCTAATCTTAAGAACATTCTTTCTTACTTATGTAAAGAAAAACAATCTGCATTCTGTATTGGTAATTTCCCATCAGTTCAGAACTTCGTTAAATGTCCTTACATATCATTTACAGATTCTAAGGGTGTATTTAATGTAGATTATGTTGTTAAGGGATTCAATAAGAAGAAGGCTGCTTCTATGATGTTCAGCTTACCATCAGAAAATGACGGTGCTTCATTCATCGCATTCTATACTCCTCTTAAGTTCACTGATGGATATATTGATACAATCATACCTTCTGCAGGTCTTGTTTCTAACTTATTCGTTAACAAGTATTTGAACAGACAACCTTACTACATCGTTGCTGGTCCTAACTATGGTAACATCAACGCATCTGGTCTTGTTGGTCCTGACTACAAGTACTCAATGGATGAACTTCAGATAATTGAACCATTTGGTGTAAACGTTATGGTATATCGTCCAAACTTCGGTACATTCATCAACGCTAACCAAACTGCTAAACAGACTCCTGTTTCTGCATTATCTAAAGTTAATGTACGTGAATTATGTATTTACTTACAAGATGAAGTTGAAAAGGTTCTTCAACATTATCAATGGGAATTCAATAACCAACGTACACGTGATGCTATCCTTGATAAGGTTAATCAAATCTGTGCTATAACTGCTGCTAATGGTGGTATCCAGGCTTATCATAATGTAATGGATGAATCTAACAACACTCCTGAAATTATTGATAATGAAATGGCAGTTATCTCTATACATATTGAACCAGGTCTCGGTTGTGGTAAGATGGTACAAGAACTCCACTTATACAGAACAGGTCAAATGTCTTCAAATATTGTAGATTAATATTATAATTATATAAAGGAAGGGAATTCCAATTCCCTTCCATATTTAAAGAAGAATACAAAATATATGATATATTAAATATAATGGCTACATCTTTAACTCATTTGCCTCATATTAAAAATGTAAAATCTGGTATCAATAAATATGACCCAGTTCATAATTCTATCTATGAGGTATATTTCACATTACCAACTGCCATTGCTTCAACATTTGGTGAAGATGAAGTACTTTTGACTGAGCAAGTTACTAATGTTGCTGGATTAGATGTATTACAAAAGACAACAGAAACAGGTGAACAGAAGTTCTATGGTGTTACAGTTTCATACTTAAACCCAACACTTGATACAACTGCTGCCGACATCACAATAGATCTTAACCTTAACTTACGTAATGTTACTGATAACTTCGTATTGAAGGTATTTAAGGCTTGGGAAAATCTTTCATATAATTTAGCAGATGGTACACGTTCTATCAAAGTAGGATATATTTCAGATAACTTAAGAATTGCTGTTGCAACTCGTAATGGTGATATCTGGAGAAGTACTATATTCCATCACGTAATGCTTAAAGGTGTTACTGGATTAGATGCACTTGATTATTCTAACAATGAAGCTATGAAATTATCTTGTGTATTCCGTTCTGACTACTGGGATGATGAATTATCATAAGATTAATTTTAAACATAATATAAAGGAACTCAAAAATGGGTTCCTTTTTTATGTATTGAATTGTTTCGTATATTTAACTATTTATATTAATAAACTTTAAATTTGATTAAATATGGCAAAGAAACATTTAACAGAAGAACAAAAGAAAGAAAAGAAATTAGAAAAACTTGCAATTGCTTATAATTTAGCAGATAATGAATTACATATTGCAGGTAAACCTATTAATGAACAGATTCATATTCTTGTAAATGCATGTTCAGATATTCAAAGTGAAATATGTACTGTTGCAGACTCTATTAAGATTGATGATTTACTTAAAGTACAAGACATTACAGATATTGATAAAAAGACATATTTAGATTTTGTCAATATTACTGCATTAAAGAATAACGATAAACTTAAAGAAAAGGCTATCGCTAAATTTGAGAATGATTTTTCAAATAAGTTAATGATTGCTAATCTTCGTCACTCATTCTTGGAATCATATATGTCAGGAAATGATCTTAAGATTACTGACCAAGATAATTATGAATATAAACCATTTGAAGATTATAAGTCTGAAGAATTTGAAAGAATCATGGAAGATTCTGCAAAGAAACGTGAATATATTAATAAGGTACTTTATGGTCATTATAAGACTTTAGCAAAAGCTGCTGAATATATTACAAAGTTGGATCTTTCATATTCAAAGTTTAAGAATCTTGTAGACTGGGAACACTATAAAGAAGGTGGTTACCCATCACCAACATCTCCTGCTAAACTTTGGTCAATATTCAATAGATATAATGAAGCATATAATCTAATGACTAAATATGAGTTCACACAACAGAATGAACTTAATAAGGAATTTGGATTAAGTGTAGAATTAGTTGAACCACACCCAGTAAAACACCCATGGATGGATGGTAAAGAAGAACCTGAAATTGACGAAGAATAACAAATCTTAAATATAGCTCTAGAATCCTCTCTAAGATGTTAAAATAGCTTGATAATATAATTTATATATTTTAACTATTTAACATACTAGAGAGGATTCTAGTGTCATTCTAAGCAAGATTTACATACTAATTATATATGTAAATATTTTTTATTTATTATTTTCGTTATTTTTTGTATATTTCATTAAATTTAATGAAATGATATCTGACATAGCGAATCCTAAGTCAGAAGCCATATTAGTTATATCGAATAAGACATCACCTAATGATATAGCAACCTTTAATGCTTCTTTCTTATCAAAATTACCTTGATCATTAATCAATACATTATTAAGTTTCTCAGACAATTTACCAAGATCTTGAGATAATGCCAATATGATTGAATAAGGACCTATTTCTTGTGGGTAATTGATATGTTCTCTTATTTTTGCTTGATATTCATTAATGTCCATATTTATAAAAAACTATTTAATTATTTTTTAATTTCTCTATCATCCCCAGAACCATGTACAGTGTTTGTTTCTTTACGATTCTTAACTTTTTCAATACCAACTCTTAATACATCATGTAATGTATATCCCATATCATCAGCACATGCCCATATATACCATAATGTATCTGCTAGTTCTTTAAGTATTGTTTTCTTAATGTCTTCAGAAAATACTCCATTATTGTCTCTCCAGCATTTCTTTACCTTTTCTGCAACCTCACCAGCTTCACCATTCAATCCCAATGCAGGATATGTTATTGGTAACTTATCTTGTGGATAGAATTTTGAAGTCTGCATGAATTCTTCATATTTTTCTAATATATGAATATTTTTCAAATCTTTATTATCTAACATCTTACTTTTTTATATTGGTTTATTTTACATTTAACTAATGCATCTGTTTCATGTCCATCATATTTACACTTACCATTATAGTCACCAAACCTGCCTGCAATGGGTCCATAATCCTCATAATGTTCACATGAATAACACATATTTGGATAATCGTTTGGATCTAATAAACAACTAAATCTTTCTTTCATAATACTATATGTTTACATTTATAATTTTATAAGGATAATGTTCTTCATCATATTTTCTACATTTTGCTAATCCTTGTAGATATATCTTATTTGATAGTATCTTCCTGTCAAAACAATCTATTACATCAAATAATATAAATTCATCTTTTAAATCACTAAGTCCCAAACCTCTTCCTATACTTTGCATATTGATTACTTCCGACTTAAATGATTCAAATAATACTCCATAACAAAGATTTGACAACGTGATACCTGTTGATAATGTACCATAAGAAGCAATCAATATGCAGTCATTATTTTCTTTAAGCATCTGTTTAATCTGGTCGCGTTTCTTTGGAGATACTGAACCAGTGATAGTATCTATATGCTTATTTGGAAATCTTTTCTTTATGATATCTGTTATGTAATTTATATATTCAGTATGATGTGCAAGTATTAATGTATTCTTATCGCATTGCGCTAATATATTGTTACAAAGATAATCAATACGTTCTGTCATAAAATGTGATACCATTCTTTCAATAACTAATGAATTGGTTGCTTCTGACATATTGATATAAGTCTTTAATGTTTGAATCCAATTCTTTTTTCCTTCATCAGTATCTTCATAGAATTGTAATTTCATTTCATTGATACCCATTGGAAGTCTTTTCTTAAACTGTATCTGAAACTGAGGAGCAACCAATTTTATTCGTTCTTGTACTTTCTTTCCATTACGATTGATTCTTTCTTCTGTTACAAATTCAGATAAAGCATATTCTGCACATAATATATAATGGTTGATTGTCTTTTCCAAATCTTTATAATGAAGTCTTACTTGTGTAATGTTTACTTTTGATATATATCCTTCATCCATCAAATACTTTGGCTTAATCTCTTGTATTGTTGCACCAAGTAATGATTTAAGACAATAATAATCGATAGTCTTTTTCTTAGGAATCGTACCAGTCATACCAAAAGCAATCTTAACATCTTTCATAAATGGCTGGCTAATAATTGTCTTAATCTGATTAGCAGTAGCTCGATGTGTCTCATCAACAAACACTATATCATATCCATTAAAGAAATCTGGATTATACTTCTTATTTGGTTTTGATTTTGTTCCTTTGTCTAAGAATTTAATTAATGATTGGAATGTTCCTATTGTAAGATTAGCTGATTCAACTAACTTACCACCTCCCCATACGCATTCAGTATTAAAGAACTCCGCATATTCAGAAAAATCATTATATCCTTGTGTTACCAACTGAATAGAAGGTACAATCATCAATATTCTTTTAGCACCAAGATATTCAATACAATACCTGAATATCATATAAGCTATCAATGTCTTACCTGCACGTGTAGCTAATTCAGACACAGATTGTTTCCAGTTCAATATCTTATATGCAGCCTCATACTGATATGGTCTTGGTGAAAACTTCAATCCCCAATTATCTACAATTTCTTTAAACTGTTCAAATGTATGTGGTATGTTTCTTTTGAACACTTCACTATGATCTAATAATCCATCAAAAGGAATATTATTTTCTTTAAAGAATAAATATATTTCTTGCCATAAACCTATTGCACAATAGTATATGACATTACCTGATGGCTGGACATATGTATATAAGAAATCCTGAGTAAATGGTGGTCCATGATATGTTGAAAGATAACATATAGGATCTGTCAGATTAATATGATCCTTAAGTTTCTTTAAATTAATTTCATCATATTCAGAATCATATTTTAAAAACAAATATCTTTGATCACTATCAGAAAAAACAAAATGTATCATTATATTTAATATTTCAATTCAAGTCTATAATTTAACAATTTAAAGTTTCAATATGTGTATATTCTAATATATCATTTAAATCTTCAACAGTCTTTACATTAGATCTTAATGTTCGTTCAATTATTTCTCCTTCATTATTACATTTCCAACAATCAACATCAAAATAATATTCGTTTGATAAAGATTTATATTTTGATTGTACATCTATATAATATTCGGGATTTGATCCTGTCTTTTTATATGATCCTAATACTTTTTCTGGATGATTCGTATAGAATCCGTTTGCTAATAAAATGTCTGTTGTTAAAATCATAATCAATAAAATGATATATTTATGGATGATCTAACCTATAAGGAAGATCTAATTTATATCTAAAAAACGAATGTGGAAAATTCTTAAAATATGATTTGCATTTATCATTATAGTTTTTACATTCATTATCCCAAGGACAATAACCATCTTTCTGATAAAACATGCAATTAAAACATATCTTAAGCTTATCGTTTAATCCTAATTTAGATTTTGGTTGTAACTGAACTTTCTTTTTTCTAGGCATTATTTAATAAAAGGTAGGTATGTAACCTACCTTATATAAATTAATCTGGAAGCTTCTTTTCTTTATCTTCATCATCCTTTTTGTTGAATGCTTCCATCTTACGAATGATAATATCGTGTTTAGAAGCAATATCATAAGTTGCTTCAGTTGCATCTACATAAGCATTATGTAATGGTTCAAAATACTTATTGATTGCAACAACAGCAGACCATTCCTCATATCCTGTAAACTGTAATGTTCCTAATGTACGAAGAACACCATCAAGTTGTGCATAAGGAATCTTCTTTGATTTCTTTTCAGGATTCCAGAAATCATACATACCAACAAGACCTAATGTATATTGCCATTGTACAGTCTGCTTATTCAATAACATACGAATTCCTTCAGCAACCGCCTTGTAGTTTTCATTTGGAAGATCAAATTCGAGTTTAGATACTCTTTCATCATTTGCTTCAGCATCAGCAATCACTTCTGCTTCAAGATTCTGAAGTTCTTCTAAAGTCTTACCTTCAAGGGAAGCTTCATACTCTTTCAAAAACTTCTGTTTTTCCTCTATATTCATGTATAAACGTTTATATATATTTTTGTATTATAGAATTATAAAAAATACTATCAAACCAATTATTGCATATATTGATGCATGTAATAACATCTCTTTAAGATTCTTTGCAAATTCTTTTCTTGAAACAATATCAAAAATTAAAAGATAATTGTCTCCTTCTATAGGACCAACATGTCTGAATTCTAAATTAATATAATGATAAAGATTTTCAATCTTAAATACTTCTCCTATTAAATTCAATTGTTTATGAACCCAATATTTTACATATTCTTCATTATTTGTATTGTCTCCATCAAATTCAATTATTGTTCTAGTTATATCAAACTGACCTTCTTTACTTATGTTTGGATTTGCAATACCATATAGTCTCCCTATCCAATCTTTTCTGATATTAACATTCAAATATTCTTTTATTACTGTTTTAAATGCATCACTATAAAAAGATTCTGATATATATTCATAATCTTTAAGATAATCTCGTAAAGAACTAATTGTCTTACATATTCTACCTATTAAAAGATTACCTAATAAATCTCTAAAAAACTTCATAAAAAATGAATAAAGTTAAATTTTAAATTAAAATAGTAAAAAAATTAACTTTATTCAATATATAATTCAAAAATATTTACAATTAAGAATCTTGTATTGCAAATATTCTACTAGATAAATAAGACCATTTATCAGCAGACTTATATGCTTCAACAGATTCTGCAGGAACATATATAGGATATGCAATATCTGCGTAGTCGAATGCATTCTTATTACCTAATGTTGGTGGTGTCGTTGCTAACACTGTTGCCTTTTTCATTATCTTACAAGATTTGAATGCATCACTACCAATATAAGTAACTGAAGCAGGTATTGTCAATTCAGATAATGAATAACAGTTTTCAAAGGCACTACTTGGTATTTCTGTCAAGTTTTCATTAAAGGTAATTGACTCTAAAGCTATACAGTTGTAAAATATAGATACACCAGTACTATCACCTTTTAAAGAAGTTATATGAGATATATCAATGTTTTTAAGTTTCTTACAACCAGCAAACATTGCTCTATGTAAATGTGTCAGATTTGGAGACAATATGACTGTTTCTAAGTTTTCACAGTTTTGGAACGTTCCCCCATACTCATAACTATTCAATGTAGTTACATTTGATATGTCTACATAAGTTATTGACTTACATTCTAGAAAACATCTAATATTAGACAAATCAGTCAATGATGTAAATACTAATCTATCTGTCAAGTTGTTACATTGATAGAATGCATCCTGACCTATTGATGTAACATTAGTATAATCAATTCCTGTCGTTGTCAATGAAGTGCACCCACTAAAACATTGTTGTGGAATTATAGTTATATTTGGTAAGTTAGTTTCAGATAGATTACTACAACCCATAAATGCACGTGTACTAACATTTTCCAATGATGGTGCATTTACAGAAGTCAAACTTTTACAATTATTAAAACAGTAATCTGAAATTGACACTAAGTTTGGTGCATCTACTGTCTTAATACCAGATGATTCAAAACACGATGAACCTAAAGATACAACATTAGTCAAATCTACAGATTCTAATGATGAACATGTATGGAATGTATTTTCAGGATACATTGTTAAGTTTTTAGACAATACGACAGTATGTAAGTTAGTGCATCTTTGGAACCCCCCACCATACATATTACTTTTTACAACTTCAGTACAATTAGGCAATCGTACTTCTGTTATTGATGTGTTTTCATAAAACAATTTACAGATTCTTGTAATATTCTGGTTAATGAATGGTTTGTCTTCACCAAATAGACTATTGCATCCACCAAATGCACCTTCACTAACACTTGTCAATTCTGAAAAATTTAAATTTTCTATTTCTTCAAGATTAGTACATCCAAAAAACATATTATATGAAAGTTTAGTTACACCAGGCATCATCTTAACTTTTTTTAAGTTACTGCACCATTCAAACATCTCACTTCCACCAGATTGTCCAGCCCACCCAGATATGTCTGCATATGTTAGTTGCTTACACTCATAGAATGTAAAATCAATAAATGATGAACAATTTGGCATATAGACATTTATTAATCCAGTATTTCTAAATGCATGACCACCGATAGATAAGATGTTAGTCAAATCAATTTCAGTTAAGTTCGTGCAATCTCTGAACCCTTCATTTCTAATACTAGTCATTCTATTGAAATATATAAGCTCATTGAATTTCGTTATATCTGTATTTGATTTGAAACTAGGTAATGATGTCACTATTGATGCATCATTTAATGTAATACCAACACCATCTCCAATGTTATTAGTCAATAACGTATTGAAAATAACAGGGTCTTCAAATCTTATATATTGTCCACCAGTTGCGATTATTGACAACCTTGGAAAATTGTTTACGAAGAAATTAAATGTATCATTATATACGTGAACAGTCTGAAGATTACCTTTAAGATCTGAATTGTTATCTAATTCAGTATCAACAATATCTTTCATATCATCTAAAAACTGTGCATCAACTAATTCAGGCAAGTTTTGTTGTTCAATATATATATGATTCATAAATTATTAATATAGTTTAAATTTATAATTGAATTATTTGAATTTATTAAAAATAATTAAAATATGAATATTAAATTTCTATAATATTGAATTTTATATAATATATACTATATTTATATATCATTTATGTGTATAAATAAGATATGATATAAAATTTTATTTTTAATAAAAGTTAAATATCTATTTAGCTAAATTGTGATGTAAAAACTAAAATTTAAATAAAATATGAAAAGTTTAACACAAATTCAAGAAGCAAAATCAAAAATTCAGTTTGATGTAAAGAAAGATTCTATTAATTACATTGGGGAAGCTGACCTCAAGAAGTATTTGGAAATTGCAGATAATTTCATTTCTCCTGAAGCAAAAGACATTATCAATTGGCTTATTGTTAATAATGACACATATATTGCAGAATTATCTAATGATTTAGATGAGAATGCATTGGCTGGTTTCTATAAAGCTGGTGTTCCTTCAAAAGAAAATCTTAAAGAGCTTTATAAGTTACTTGGTACTCTTATCAAGGATGGTCGTTATTTAGAAATTCCTGTTTTCCAATCAAAGAGTGATTTTGAAGCAATTCTTAATAAGAAGAAATCTTTAGATACTGTCATCTTAGATTTAGATACAGAAAAAGGTAGAACTGCAGTGACTAAGAAATATGAACCACTTGTACATAAGATTGCAAAACAATGGCTTGGTAAGATCAATCTTAGCTATAATGAATTGGTTAGTTGTTGTTATGAAGGTCTTACATATGCGATGAACACTTATGGAAAGAAGAATAAGAAATCCAATGCAACTGATGAAGCTGTAGCATCTTATACATTTGGACAATACGCTGCATATTGTATGCGTAATCATGTTGCTGGTTGGGGTGTTGCAGACTCACATCTTGTAAGAATTCCAACATCACAGCAGAAAAAGGAACGTGATCAAAAAGGTCATAATACAAAGAACATATCAGTATCTGGTGATAAAGCTGTAGGACATGATGATGAAGGTGGAAAGACAATGTTTGATTTCATGGGTTCGACTAGTGATACTGGAAAGAACTTGGATAATGAAGACCTTGAAAAAATATGGAATCGTATATATAAAGTTCTTGAGGAAGAATTTGATTCAAAGATTCTTGATGTTTGGTATTCATTCTATGGGCTTCGTGGCCATAAGAAGATGAAGAATAAAGAAATTGCAGATAAGTATAATGTAGCAAATTCAAACATTACATATTACTGCTTTAAGATTAATAGTTTCATTAAGAAGAATAAGAAGATACTTAGTTTATTCTCAGATGCATATGAACTTATGAAAGAGTGTTTGAACGAAGCAGATAGAGAATCTAATGATATACAAGCAGTTAGACACCAGGAAAATATAGAATTAGAAGATATATAAAAAAATGAAAGATATTAAAGAATCTATAAAAAAGACCGATTATTCAGAATGGCATGATGTTAAATGTATTAAAGAACTTACAATCAACCGTAAGACTAGTTCATATACATTTAAGAAAGATACTGAATATAAAGCATCAAAGATTAATGATAATTGGTGGCTTATAGATCAAATTGGAGTATCTTCTAATGAATTCAAAAAACATTTTAAAGATATCTAATGAAAAATCTTAAAGATTCAATTTTAGAAAAACTTATTATAGATAAAGATATTAAAATGAGCAGTACAGGTAAAGATTATTGGTCATGTAAGGACATATCTAAAACCGAAATGCTTAAATTTGTAAAGAAAGCATTAAAAGAATCTAAAGTAAAACCAGAAAGAATTTTAGATGAATTATCAGGATATGAAGATATTGATGATTTACAACAGGCATATGAAAATGAAGAATTACCTTCTTATTTAACATTTGAACAAAAATTTTTAGATATGATTGCTAATGATGATCAATATGGTGGTAAAGAAGGAAACATAGGAGAAGCTTTATGGATTCATGCTTATGATATTATGGATGAAATTATAAATAAAGGTGAATAATCATATGAAAGATATAAATAATTTCATATATGAAAAGCTAAAGATCAATAAGAACACTAAAATATCTAAAAGAGATTATATAGAACCAGAAGATATAGAAGATATGGAAACTCCAGGTAAAGATTACTTTGGAGATGATGTTATTATCGTAGGTAAACCATTTACTAAAAAAGACGGAGACCAAAATTATTTAAATGCACTTAGATATATAAGAAAATCAAAATATGTAGTATATAACGATTTAGCAGATATAAATGATTTAGATGATTATGACGATAATGCATATTTTGTATATGCTGCACATAAAGGTGATAAAGAATTAAATTGTTATACATACGGTCCTGAAGGTGTCTATGGAGTGGAAGAATAAATCTTACAATCAAATATAAATAATAGTTATATAAAATGAAATATATAAATAATTTCATATCTGAAAAACTTATTATAAATAAAAATACTAAGTTTAAGAAAAATTATATAGAACCTGAAGATATCGAAGGACCAGAAACTCCAGGTAAAGATTCTAATGGTGAAGATATAACTATTATAGGTAAACCATTTAAATCTATAAAAGATAAAAGTTATACAGAAAACATTTGGATAATTCAAGATAAAGGTGATATCATTGAAAAAGATTTATATGAATTTGATGAAGACGAACTTGGAGATTTTAAATGGTTTGCATATATAAAATATAAAACATCTGGGCATACCGTTTTTTGTTGTGGATATGGATTAAACGGTGTTTATGCTATAGATAAATAAATGATTACAATTAAATATAAGATAATATAATGAAAGATATTAGAAACTATATATTAGAACATAGTATTTATGAATCTGTAGAAACTTATAGATTAAATGAAGTTGAAGCTACATATTTAGTTCAACCTGAAGAAATCATACTTCAAGCACCAGAAACATATCAAGAATCTGATATTCAACAATATATGGATGATATGTGGCTTAATTCTTTGCCATCAGGACAAGACTATTCTGAACAGTTCTTTGGTAGAAATAATGATAGTATATCAGATGTACACTTCGAATATGATACATTTGAACATATAGATATAGAACCTAAAGAATTCATTGAATGGGATTCTAAGTTTGATCTTAAGAAGACTAATGATGATGAAGTTAAATTAGATTATTTCAAAATTAAGAATCTTAAGTATATTATAACATTTGATAGATTTGATATGGTTGATGTAACTGATGATAATGTTGAGGAAAAACTTTTAGACATATTCCGTGCAGCAGAATCTAATGATGCAAATAAAGATTATCCTATTGAAATAAAATTTGATGAAGACTCATTAGAGTATAGAAAATAATAAAATATCAAATTGTAGAAATATATATATTTGTTAAGATATTATGAAAGACATTTGTGAGACTTTGAACATTAAGAAATCGTTTATATTGAATATGAATGAAATTGATTATAATAAGTTAATCAGTTTCTTAGATTCTATGAAGACTAAAGGAGAAAAGACACTTAAGATTGAATTAGAATCTGATGGTCGTAAATGGAACGGATATTCTCTTGATAAAAATGGAGAACATACATATAATAAAACATCATTAAGTTAGATAAAAAATATAAATTTAATATATTATAATGAAAGATATCAAACAATTTATCTTAGAAAGTAAAAAACATGTAGATACAGCAACATTAGCAGATTTCTATCAATGGTATTGTGAAGGTGAAGCTCCTGATGGAAAGGCAGATGTTTCTATAATCAATTCTGAAGACTGTGAAGGTCTTTTAGATAATGGGTGGTTTGATCATTTTGATGATTCAGATCCAGAAAAAGGATGTAAAGAAATCGCTGAATTTTTCAAGAAGAACTGGGATAAACAAATTAAGATAACTTCAACTGATATTGGTAATTGCTGGGCAATATCATTTAAATTAGATGGCAAAGAATATGAATGTGACGCTATTAATTACTTTGGTGGAGAATTTGATGAATAATTTATCAATAATATCTGAAATTAATAAATTATGAAAGACATTAAAGAAAAACTATTAAGTCAGATTAATGAAGACAAGTTTGTATATTCATGGCAAAATGCTTTCATACATGCTATCATATCATTAAATGAAGTTGATGGTGAAATACCATGCAGAGAAATTGTCAATAAGTGGTTTGATGATGAACAAGCTCTACATGAATTATATACATTCTTATATCGTATTGATTGTAAACCTGAAAAGGAAGATGTAAAATCAATAGTTGAAGCAATTATAGATAAAGCATCTAAATTGAAAACTTACAAGATATAAAATTAATATATAAAAATATTGTTAAATAATATGAAGGATATTAATAAATATATAACAGAAAGCTCTAAAGGTTGGAAATATTTTAAAAGTGTAACAGATCCTAGTAGTCTTGGAATTGATTTGCAAGGATTAGACAATAAAGATGCAAAATGGATTTATATTGATACACAAAACGAAATGATATCTCCATATACAGAAGCAGATCTTAGACAAGCAACAAAAGATCTAGAAGATGATACTTTAGAAAAGTCAGTAAAAGCTTTAAAGATTGGTGAATCATATGATTCTGATGGAGGAATTAATATATATGTAAGAATTAAATAAATAATATGAAATATGAAAAATTTAAAAAGTAAAATTTTAGAATCAAATAAAGAATCTGCAACATTTACATTAACTTCTAAAGATTTAGATAAGATACTTTTTTCATTGTCATTTACTGCTGGTTGGAGTAGTAATGTTAATTCTTATGAAATGAAAGAATATAAGAAGCTATGGGATTCGTTAAATGAAAGAGCTAAAAAATCATTTGATTCAGACATGTATGGGGATGACTGGGAGGATTATGAAATGGCTCATACCGGAAGCTTTAAACATTTACATTAAGAAAAATAAATATAATTAAATAAATTAAAGATATGAAAGATATAATAACAACCATAACTGAAGTAAATAAAGACTTTTCTAATTATAAGCCGGAAGTAGCTGACCAATTATATGATATATACTATAATCAAGGTCTTACAAGATTTGTAAATGCTATGATTCATTTCATAGAAGATTCTCATTATGAAAAGACACAATGGGAATCAAATGAATTGAAAAAGCTTCTTCCTAAACTAAAATCATTAAAGCAAAAATAATTTAATGAAATCTATATATAATTACATATTTGAATCTCGTGAAGTTTCAACCACTTCTAATAAGCAACGTCGTAAAGAGCTTGAGAAGTGGTTGAAACATAAGAAGTATGACGATTATGTAGAAACATTAAATAAGATGCTTGAAGATCCAAAATCAGCAGCATTATTAGAAGATGGTTTTGGTGGTGATCTTGGAGATACAAAACTTAAATTCTCTGTTAAAGAAATTCCAGTATCACAACTGATGCCAACACAAGCAAACATAGATTTAGATAAGTCTTTGAAATATGCGTTGACAGACAAAGAATCAATGTTAAAGGCTTTTAATGATCCTATAGAAATCAATAAGCCTATTGTTACATTTAGAGAGAATTATGTTATAGATGGGCATCATACATGGTTACAAGCTATAGCATTAAATCCAAAAGGAAAGATATTGGCATTCAACTATGATGGTGATATTTCTCCAATTCAGATGCTAAAAGCTGTACAAGGAACTATTGCATCAGTTAAAGCAGATAAGAACAATAATAATGGTAAGTTACCATCAAATAATGTAAAAGGCCCTAATTTCTTTGATGAATCATTTGATAAGAAAAAGATAAAAAATTATATTGAAGACAATCTTGATGAAGACTTAATAGATCAATATGTAGAAAAGATTGAAGAATGTTATGATTATGATTCTACTGTTGATTATTTAGTTGAAAGATTATTGGATATAAAATCAAACAACTACCCGTTTGATTCAGCTCCAGATAGAAAGAATATGCCACAAGTATTTAAAGGTGGTACAGATAAAGATGATAAGAGTTCTGCATTACCTGATAAAGAAGGATCTGCAATGAACAAACTTAAAGATGATACTTTTTATAAAAAAGCTACCATTTAAATAATTATAACGATGACAAATTTATGAAATCTGCAACAAAATGAAACAAATAACACAACTTATTAAAGAAGCTGAAGAAACCCATTTTGATGTATTAGGAGAGAACATGAAAATTGGCGAAGATGTAATGTTCTATTATGAAGATGGTGTAAAAAGTGCAGAAAAATATTATGAAGATAATACTAAGACACCACGTCTTTATCGAGGAGTGTTAAAAGAATGGGATAATCAAAAATTAGTTGGTACAATTGAATCATTAGATTTTGACCAGAAACAATATAAAGTACCAAAGACAGTCAAAGTACAGCAATTACTTATATTAAAACATAAATGGAGATAAATTATAAAAGACATTAAGACATAGTTAATTTTGTATATAAATATGTCAGATGAATCATTAGTAATATTAAATACTTGGAAATTTAATGTTTCCAAGTATTTTTGTTTTTATATTAATTTATTTTTAATATATATATTTACTTAAAATTAATATGAAACATATTAAAGATTACATATTAGAATCTAATAAAGAAGAACGTGGATTATCAGGGTTTTCTATAATAGATATGACAGATGAATCATTGGTTAGTAAGTGGGGTAATGGTGATTTAAGAAAATGTATAGATGAACTTTACAAGCTTCATAAGAAAGATGAATCAAAAGAATATTGGATCGTCGCTGAATATGATATGTATTATGACATAGATGATACTGGTAACTATCGTGTGTTGTCTTCAAGAGAATATAATGCAAAAGAAGATGACTTTGGAATCAACCCAAAATTTAAGGAATATCTTTAATATCACATAGAAAAATATAATTATATAAATTAATGAATATTAAAGTCAACCAAGATAATACAAGAACAGAATCTAATGTATCAGATAATACTGTTGAAAAAATATATCAAGAATTAAAAGATAAAGAAACTCATAATCAACAAGATTTAGTTGGTCGTGTTGAAATAGAGCATGGATATGAAGATACTGTTGAGTTTTTGAATACTAATTATAGAAATTTTAGATGCATTACTACGGGAGAACCATATATACGTTTTGTAGATCCTGAAGTAGAAATAGCATTAAAAGATATAATAGATCATATGAATGATTATACATATGATGGTGTTGGATTAACACAAATAGATTTAGATCAATTTAAACGTTCATATGATTTTGATAGAATAACAGGAAACACAAAAATAACAAAATTTCCAGAATTTAACAGATTAAGAAATTATACAAATGTTTTGGGATCATGTTTTAATAATTGTAGTAATTTAGAAGAAATTAATTTTTCAAATATAACTACAATATCTGGTTCATGGTGTTTTCATAATACAGGATTAAAAAATATTAATCTTCCTAATTGTGTTTCATTTTCAACTGCAACTGGTGGTTTTTTTGCAGATTGTCCTAATCTTATTACTTTTAATGCACCTTTATTAGAAACATTTCAAAGTGGTTCTATTTTTCAATCATGTAATAATCTTACGACAGTCTATATACCAAATGCGCATCCAACTAAAGTTATGCAAAATACATTTTATAATTGTAAAAGTTTAGTTAATCTTACATTAGATATGTCAAATGTTACTGAATTACAAGGGAGTGCATTTGAAAATTGTTATAATCTTCCACCATTTGATATAAGTTCAATTATAATATTCGGTAAAGCATCATTAAAAGAATGTCATCAATTTGTAAATATTGAAATAGATTCATGTGAAACAATATATCAGATGACATTTCAAAATTGTATAAATTTAGAAACAGTAAGAAATACAGTAAATGTTACTCATATCGATGATACTGCGTTTAAAGGTTGTTTAAAATTAACATTATTTGAAGATTTTTCAAGTGTTGAATATATTGGTAGCCAAGTATTTAATGAAACATTATTAGCTGGTCAAATTGATCTTAGTTCTTGTGAATATATTGGGCAAAAAGCATTTTCTGGATTAACAGGGTTAACAAGTGTTATAAATACAGGATCTATAACAAGATTAAGAACATATGCATTTAGTAATTGTACAAATCTTACATCAATAGGTGATTTATCGGGTGTTACAGATATTGATTCTGAGGGTTTATTTTATAATTGCATAAATTTAACTGGGGAAATTAATTTATCTAATATAAATATACAGAATGGTGATGCTAATCAATACCCAACAATATATCGAACATTTAATAATTGCCAGAAAATTACAAGAGTAATTCTTGGAAATGTACGATCTATTGGTTATCGATGGAATACTTTTGATAATGGTCGTATAACATTTTATAATTGTATAAAATTACATACTGTTGATATTAAACACCTTGATTATTTTACACCATGTGAAGGAGCATTTAGAAATACACCAAGTATGAAATATTTTATATTAAGACAGACTACACCACCATTATATACTGATGATTATACAAAAGATGATATTATAGATTTAACTGGATTTGGTGGAAGTAGTGTACAGAAAATATTTGTTCCTGATGAAGCAGTCAATACATATAAAGTTGAATGGTCAAATATAGCATCTTACATTTATCCGTTAAGTGAATATGTACCTATAGTTGATGAATAAATTATTATATAAAATATTAAATAATACGATTATATATAAAAAATACATTATACTTAAATAATTTATGTATATAAATATTGTACAGAATACATCATTAGTAGAAAATGTCAACATAAAAATAATGAGTAAACTATATGAACTTATGACCAATACAGATGATCCGTATGATGGTGAGAATCTGTTAGATCATAATTCAAATATAGTTGGCTCAGTCAATATTTCTTATATATATGATTATCAATATAATTTCATAACACACGAATATAATAACTGTTTTATCAATTATAGAGATACATATTTATATATAAAAGATCCTTATGTCAAACAAGTATTGTTAGACAATAATTTTGGTGATGGTATTGGTGTATTGATGTCAATAGCAAGATCTGCAACAACTATTCCTAACTTTAGTGGAACACAAAATAATAAAAACACTGATATAGTTTCTTTTGATGAATTACAATATTTTACAAATGTCACATCTTTATATCGTAATTTTCAATATACTGGTGATCAATTCTTATCTATAGACTTACGTAATGTTAGAAACATATCAGGAACATTTTATTGGTCAGGAATACATCAGGTTAAGAATTTCCAGAATGTAGTATCTATTCCAAATCAATCTTTTGAATTAGCTAATAATCTAGAACTGTTGGATGTATATGGTGTTACTGGCCTTGGTTGGCAGTCTTTAACAGGAACAAAATTGACAGAGCTTCATTTCAATGATGATAATGATATACAGTTCTGGGAAACTCATGCTTTAAAAAATAATACTCTTCTAAGAATAATAACTGGATTACGTGGTACTACCAGTTTTAAAAATAGTATATTTTCGGGGTGTAGTTCATTATTAGAATTACAATTAGATAGTCTGACTGGTGATATCAATAATGAATTATGTAATGAATGTACATCATTGACTACATTTTATGCACCAAATGCAGGTGGTACGAAAATCAACTATAGAGCTTTCTATAATTGTACAAATCTAGAAAATCTTACATTAGATTTTACAAACATATCTGAAGTTTCTTCTGAAGCATTTGAATCATGTAAATCTTTAACATCATTTGATTTTCCTAATGTTATAAATATAGGTAATAATGTATTTAAAAATTGTACTGCTTTAGAATCAATAAATATTTCAAATTGTACATCATTAGGATATCAAGTATTTATGAATTGTACTGCTTTAGAATCAATAAATATTTCAAATTGTACATCATTAGGATATCAAGTATTTATGAATTGTACTGCTTTAGAATCAATAAATATTTCAAATTGTATATCATTAGGATATGAAGCATTTATGAATTGTACTACTTTAGAATCAATAAATATTTCAAATTGTATATCATTAGGATATGAAGCATTTATGAATTGTACTGCATTAACATCAATAGATGTTAGTTCAGCAAATACAACTGGTTATGGAATATTTAATGGATGTACTAATTTAAAAACAATAACAGGATTAGAAAATTTAGTTTTAAACAATACTGGTCACCGTATGTTTTATAATTGTAAAAAATTAGAATTTCCTGAATTATTATTTATTAATTCTCAACTTATTGGATATGGGGCATTCACTAACTGTAATTTACATAAAGTTAAAATAGGTTCTGAAACAAAAAAAATATATAATGATGGGTTTAGAGGTTGTGAATCATTAACTGAAATAGAAGGTTTAGAAAATATAACGCATATTGGGTCATATATATTTGGGGGTTGTAAAAATTTAGAAGGTACTATTAATTTAATTAATTTAGAAGGAACTGTTGATAATAGTAGAATATATAATGCAGTACAAGGTGGTTTTCAAGGATTATTTCTTAACTGTTATAAAATCAAAAAAGTTATATTAGGAACAATAGATTATTTAAATCATGATGAATTTAATATAACTAGACATCCATTTTGTCATTGTACTAATTTGCATACAGTTGATATAACATCAATAAATAGTTTTACATTTGGACATAACTTATTTTTTAATGATTGCCCAAGTATGACAAATTTAGTTTTAAGATGTACTAATGTTCCAACAATAAAATTATGTGGTCATTTAAACAGTCTTTCTTGGTCAAACATAATGTCTAATGCAAATGGCAAAATATATGTTCCTGACGAATCACTTAACGATTATAAATCTGCACAATATTGGAGTCTTATAGCAGATCATATAGTATCACTAAATGAATATTCTCCTATAGAAGATTAATATATATAAGATTAATAATATAATAAAATTATTATAAAATACTTAAATTAGACAATATTTAGAATTATAACTAAGTATTGTCTATTTTTTTTTTATAAAATATTATATCTATAAAATATTATACTTATAAAAATATTATACTTAAATATTATGAGCAAAGATAATGAATGGCATCAAGCAAAGGTTCCGTTCTTTTTAGAGGTTGAATATTATGATGAATTTAATCCTGATACAGAAAATAAGATAATGAAATCTTTATTAAGAAATGAAGATATCTTACCAGGATTACGTGTCAATAAAATGTTTGCAAACTGTGTCGATAAAGATATATTGATAGCAGATGAACTTCAGAATGACTTAAGACATTTACAAGAAGAATTTGAAAAGTTTGCAAAGAAATATCAAACATTTAGTAAAGATCGTACAATAGATAATTGTATGAATAAACTTGGTATGGAACCTGAAGATTTTTCAGATTATGAAAAGGAACATGCAGCACAAATAAAAGAAGCAACAAAAGATAATAAAAAACCTATTATAGATAGTAATACAGGAAGATATAAATCATATGATGATCCAACAAATTTTCCAACATAATGATACCAGGATTTGTAACAATATATATAGATAAAGATAATTATAAGCATTTATATTTCTATCCAGGAATAGATGATAATGACCAACCTATATATCACAATATAGACTGGTCAGATTATCCATTTAAGATGGATATGTCATATAATGAAGATAATTCAATAGATTATAAATTCTATGATAAGAATATCATTCGTATTAAATGTAAGCTAATAGACAATAACAATAATGAACATGTAGAAGTTTTGAGTTTTTAAATGAATTGATAAATGAAAGATAAAGGCAATTGTGTTGACAAATTCATATCAAATAGATTAACTAAACGAATATGTGAATTGTTAGATATTCGTAGTAAAATAAGACATCGTGCAGAAGAAAGAACGAATACGAATGATTATTTCAATAGTGGATGTTATGAATGTGATTTTTCTGATATAATAAAATTAAGAGATATTGCAAAGGAGCTTGAATTGAATTGTAATAAGTTTTTAGAACGAATATCTGAACAATATAGTAAATTGAATTAAATATAAATATATGATATAAATTTATTTTTAAATATATTAAATTAAAGAAATAATAATTTTAGTATATTTAGAATAATATGAATAAAATTTCAATCCAACAAGACAATTCAAAGAATGAACGTACTAAAAACAGTTTAATTGATTATTTATATTTTTTAGATAAAAGAGAATCTGAAAATAATACAGATATTAATTTTACTGGTAGCTTGGTTGTACAACATGCTTATGGAGATGCAGTTGAATATCTTACGAATAAACATAACGATTTTTATATAAACATTACTGATGGTACATACATAAGATTCAAAGATTCTTCATTAGCTAATGCATTAATTCCATTTTTTTCTAGTGATGGTGTTGGTATAACATATACGGATGCTCAAAATGTATTATCTTTAGATCCAAATCATATAAATGCAATACCAAAAACCATAACGTCTTTTGATGAGCTTCAGTATTTCTATGTGACTAGCCTTTACAACAATTCTTTTAAAGATGATACGTTGTTAGAGTCAATCAATCTTAAGAGAATACAAGATATTGGTGATTATAGTTTTTTAAATACACAATCATTGACTAATATTGGTGATACTTCTAATATAAAAGTTATAAGAGGTGCTGTATTTAGATCATCTGGTATTGGTGGTGATCTATCATTTCCTTTATTAGAAAGAATAGGAGACTATGCATTTGCTTATTGTACAAACATTACATCAGTATCATTTGGACCAAATTTTACTGGTAATAATTATTTTATTAATAGTCACGCATTTGATGGGTGTACATCATTAGAACATATTTATAACTATTCAAATATAACAAAGATTGGTAATGTAGCATTCAAAGATACATCATTACGTAGTTTTGATTTTTCAAATATAGTAACCATAGATGATAACGCATTTGAAAACACAAAACTAACATCAATAGAACTGACTAACAATATGACTAGTATTGGAAATGGTGCATTTGCGCGTTGTAAGGAATTAGAGACAGTTAGTATCTTAGGCTCAATTGAATCAACAGGATATGATATATTTAGAGAATGTACTGCATTGAAAACTGCAGACATATCAGGTCTTACTAATGCTTCACAGTTCGATGGGTGTACATCATTAGAAACATTGACACTTAATCCAGGAATGACAACGAATTTGAATTGCCAAGGGTGTGTTAATCTAGATACTATTAACAATCAGTCATCAATAAAATCTATTAATGAAAGAGGATTATATAATTGTGTAAAGATATCTTCAGTTGATTTGACAAACTGTACTACTATTGGTAAGTATGCTTTTATAGGTACATCATTAGATAATGTTGACATAAGTGCATGTACATCTTTAGGAAATTCTGCATTTGATGGTTTGAAGACATTGGTTAGTGTTAAGTTATGTCCAGATTTGAAAACATTGAATGGTTCTGTATTTAAGAACTGTAGTAATCTTTCTAACATCAATATTAATTCTGCAGTCATAACTTCAATTGGTTCGTCTACATTTGAAGGCTGTAAATTATTGACAACATTTGATGTTTCATCTGTTATGTCGTTAGATTGGTGGTCATTTGCTTACTGTGACAATTTAGCAACATTGAATCTTTCTTCATCAATAACAAACATACCTAGTCAATGTTTTAGAAACAACCCTAAACTAACATCTGTTGGTGATTTGTCTGGTGTTAAGACAATAGAAAAACAAGCATTTTTAGGTTGTCCTTTGTTAACTGGTCCATTAAATTTAAGTAATTGTGAAACTATAGATGATAATGCATTCAACGGATGTACATCATTGACAGAAGTAACATTGTCTACAAAATGTACTGTAATAAAAGGTAATGCATTCAATAATTGTACGAATCTAGAATCAGTTGGTGACTTATCTAATGTTACAAAATTAGGAACTCATTTTGCAAATGATATGAATACATTTAGAGGTTGTTCATCATTAGTTTCTGTTAACTTATCGAATAAATGTACATTATTATGTGGTAATACATTTAGAGACTGTACTTCGTTGACATCTGTTGGTGATATATCTGGACTTACAGATATATATGGTGGTACATTCCAAAATTGCTCATCATTGACTCAGAATTTTGATCTATCTAATATAACCGGAGCAATTGGTGAAAATGCATTCAATGGATGTTCATCATTGACATCTATACTTGTTGGTGCTAATGTACAGAAGATTGATCAATATGCATTTCAGAATTGTCCAGCATTGACAGTCAAATTCTTAGGAACTACACCAGTACCAGATTTTGCTATCAATGCGTTCAATTCACAGATCTATAAGATATTAGTTCCATCTGGATCATTGAATTCATATAAAGCAAAAATATCTGAAAATGTACATTCAAAAATAGAAACATATTAATTTATCATAATCAAATTTAATTATTTATAAACACCTAACTATATTATTTAAAATAGTTAGGTATTTTTTTCTATGAAAAAACCAATAATATATGTAATTAGTAAATTCAAGTATCATGGATATAATCATTTAAATGAAGATACAGGGCTTTATGAGATAACAATTGAAGATAGATATCATATTTATAGAAGAGGCAAGATATTTAAGAAAAGACTTCATGTTGTCGGAGATTGGCTTTGTGATAGTCAAGGAAATACATGGTGTTTACAGAATAATTTTACATCTATTGAACAAGCAGTATCTTATCTTAAAGGGTGGCATATTGAAACTTATGGATTTAAAAGAGAATATATAATTGAAGATTAATATGAGTAAGTTTGCAAAAGACATTAAAGTTAATGATATACTTTGGACTATATCTGAAGGTATTAAGCCACAATTACTCCCGATAATTGTTACTAATATTGATATAAAGAAACAAGTATGGACAGGATATTATAATCTTACTGTTAAGCTTCCTGATGGTTCAGATAAATTTATATCATTGTTTGATACTTCAGAAAGTCGTGATTATGATGTTCCTTGGTTAACAGATTTATTAAGTACATTAGATTATAGTAATTATGAAGAATTGAAAAATTCAGAAATAACTATAATGGCATGTTTTGATAAAGATGCATTATGGAGTCATTATGTAAAAGGATTAGAACAAAGTATTAAGTCTGTTGAAGAAGTTATAGAAAAAGGAAAAAAGAACTTAATTGAACTTAATGAAAAATTGAATTATATTAAGAAGCAACGTGATTTTATTTAAGAAGCAACATGATAATATTCAAAACTGGTAACTTATTTGATTCTAGTTGTGAGACATTAGTCAATACTGTGAATACTGATGGTGTCATGGGTAAAGGTATTGCTTTACAATTTAAGAAGCAATATCCAGAAATGTATGAAGAATATTTAAGAGTATGTCATGGGAAAACATATGAAGGTGTTGGTAAATTAAACGAAGGTGGAGATCTTTGGTTATATCCATTTGTAGATTTATATATGCCAAAGAAAATATTATGTTTTGCGACTAAAGAACATTGGTGGAATAAATCAAAATTAGAATGGATAGAACGTGGATTACATACATTAACTCAACATGTAGAATTAAATGATGAATCACCTTATGGAGATGTAAAATATTCATGTTATTTTTATGAATTCTTAAATATAAAAAGTATAGCTTGGCCTAAATTAGGATGTAATAATGGAGGATTAAATTGGAAGAATGAAGTAAAACCATTAATGATTAAATATTTAGAAAACATTGATTTATATAACGAAATATATGAATGATTTATTAAAAGAAATTAGAAGTACATCACCTAAAGGTGATAAATCAAAAGAACTATTAGAACACATATTAAATGTAAAAGGAAAAGATGAGTTACTTAATTTTTTTATTAGTACGTTAGACTTTGAAGATACTTTAAATGATTATCTTTGTGATTTTTGTGATATATATAATTGTTTTCCTAAAGAATAAGATTGATTATGAAACAAGAATATTATGCATGGCATTGGTTAAATGTTGAACCTGGAGATGATGTATATTATTATTCACATGGTAAAATATATAAGCAAAAAATGTTGCATGCAAAAATGTATTATGAAACAATAGAATATTGTACGGGTCGTAAGGAAACTTATATGAAATATGTTGTATTTGAGGTTGTAGGAAAATCAAATAGAAAAACTACATTTAGATTCAACATTGGTGAAGGTGATACAGAACTTGGATATGGTAGAGATGTTAATGGAAATTTAAGATTTAGTTGTAAAGAAGCAGTTAAAGAATATTTTGATAAGAAAAAGAAATATGCTGAATGTTTAGTGAAATATTATAAATATATGACTGATAAGAATAAAGAAATAATTAAGCAAATTGATAATTTAAACATAAAAAACATTTAAATATAAATAATATGATAGACAATTATACAAGTTTAATTTACGGTTGGAAGTTGACCGGAGATAACATAAAAAAGTTTGAAAACGAAATGGAAGATATTGACGATGATTGGGTTGGTATTACTGATAAAGTAGTCATCAAGGATCATATGTGTGGTCAATATATTTATTTTGGTGCTATAATAGCTCATTATGATTCTAATGAGGAAAATGAATTAGTTATTGATGATAAATTAATTAAGAAATCAACAAAATCATATAATGATTTCATTAAGAAGAATTCTAATATTGATAAGATATTTAGTAAGTATGCAAAAGGAAAACCAAAATTATATTTGCTTCAGAATATATGGTAAGCTTAAATAAAAAGAAGAAAGCAAAAAATGCATATTTAGCAAATGCAAATAAGACTGATGATAAATTGAAAAGAGTTAACTTCTTTAATAAGATAAGTAGAAAAAAAATTAAGAATATAGATGAAAACTAAAGAAGATCAAATTAAGAAGATTAAAGAAACTCAGGATAGATATTATAAAGAAAGCCCATGTCTTCATTGTGGACCTGGAAATGGTTGTGATGACTGTCGTGGTTGTGAAGATGCTAAAAAGAATTATGATTTAGAAAAATCATTACGAGATGCTTTAGATGAATATGAAAAGACTTATGGTATATCATATCAATGTGAAGAACTAATTAAAGCAACGGAAGAAGCAGAAATTAAATGGCTTGATATAAGACAGAAATGTGTTGAATGTGGCAAAAGTTTAGTAACTGGTTGTTTAGAATGCAATAAATATTCTGAATTAAAAAATGCATTAAATAAATTTTGTTATTTTAAAGCAGATCTTGAAAGACAATATAATATTCAATATGAAGATTATAAGAATAAACAAGATAGTAATATAAAAAATAGTAAAGTTATGAATATGACTGATGAACAGAAAAGAGACTTGATAATTGATTCGGGTATGACAATTAAGCAATGGGTAGAATATAATATCTATAGACATGGTGCACAGAATTTCTTTGATTGTGTTAATGATGCTTGGGACGATAAGATGATTGAATCTATTAAGCAATCATTATTAGGAGAAATTAAGACCCATATCAAACCAAGAAACATTGAGACTATTGATGATATTGCTAATCTACTTGATGGTAATGAATATGGAGATGAACTTCGTAATGAATATAATCTTAATGTAGAAGAAATCTGTAAAAAGAATAACTGGGTAGTTGTATTTGGATATTCTGATGATAACTTAGAACTACGTGGTGCTATTGATGATGAGATAGGAGCATGGGACGGAGTTACTATTAAGTTAGTAAAGCCTGGTGATTTCTATTTGGTTAATGAATATGAAGAGACATATCAGAAAGCTAAAGAAACAAGGTTTATTTCTATTGAAGATTCAGAATTAGAAGAACTTAAGAAAGACAACTATAAAGGAACTTGTGTTATTGAATGTCTATACTGCCCTAAAGATTCTGATGCATCATGGCAGTTTAATTGTGCTGGTGCACCATCAGTAAGATTCAATATCATGGAGGAAGAAGAATTATATGCAGAATGCCTTGTTATAGATTTGAATGAATTATTATAAATTGATATTAAAATAAATGGGTGATTTTGAAGTATATAAGTCTTTTGGACAAGTAATTGGTAAGAAAGAACTTGATTGTAAGATAAACTATTATTTTGCACCGTTTTATCTAAAACTATATTATAAGTTTATGGAATGGATAGAACGATGCAAAAGATGGATTTATGCTGACTATAGACTTAAGTCACAAAATCCGTTTCTTGGTTGTTTTACATTCTTTATGATATTTGTTGTTATAATATTTATGATAGGTATGATTTATGTAATTGGAAAGTAATTTTAATAATTTTATACAAGAATATGAGAAATAGAACAAAAGTTAGATTATTTTTAGGTCGTTGTCATTATGCAACTATCTATTTAGATGAGATTAAGAATCTTGAACAGAATTGTGATTATTGGTTTATTGAAATGAAAGATGGTAATATCTGGGAAGATGCAGACCATTTGGTTTTCACAAATGAAGATGTTCCTGTAGGATATTTTGTTGAAGATCCTGAATAAAATGTAAAATTTATAGATATTTTTTCAAATATTTGTAAATTTTTTTTATATTTTTTGAATTTTATTTGAAATACTTTACTATATTTTATTATTAACTTTAAATCCCACATATAAAAATATATACATGGGATTAATTATAAAGTGAGTAGACAGTTTAATTTAAGTAAAGCATCTTCAAGTAAAATTAATAGTTTTTTAGATTCTGTAGAAAATAATATTATTGATCACGATTTTTTTGATAATTTCGAAGACATTGTATTTAAAGATGTCAAAATGCTAAAAGACTGTTCAGAATCAGTCATAGTAGATTATTATATAGAAGAATGTAATAAACTTTTAAATGCATATGAATATGAAATCTACGAAAATTTCTATGATGATCTAAAAGAAAGAACTAGAAAACGTTTAGCTAACAAATATGTATCTAAAGCTACATTTGATAACAACATAGATATTTATTTTAATGAAGTAAAACGTGAATATATCTTGCATCCTATGGGAGAGTCTGATGAGATGGCTTTTGTACCAGAAAATAAAGATATATTCATAAAGAACAATCTAAAGCTTGTTATTGATTGTGCAAAACGTTATCAGAACCTTGGATTACCATTAGAAGATTTAATACAAGCAGGTAATGAAGGACTACTGATGGCATTCAATAAATTCGATACAGACAGATCAAATCTTAGAAATAATATTTTGAATGACATTAAAGAATCTCCAAATAATGAGTTTACGTTAGAAGAGGCAGAACAGATTATCAGGAATAACTTTAAGTATTCTAAAATATTAGATCCAACATTAAAGAAACTTCCACATAACGGTTTTAATTCAAAATTTGATTTTATAGAATGGACGAATAATAATGTTAAGAAAGCATCATTTTCATCCATTGGTTTTGCATGGATTCGTGCAATGATATTAGCAGAAATTGGAAAGGTAGGTAAGATAATAAGAGTTCCAAAGTCTGCTCAGAAAAAAGGCATATCTCAAGTAAATGTATTACGATTAGATAGTATGAATCCACACACTGAAGATACATACCATGATAATCAGATATCACGTGTTGCTAATGAAGAGTTTGTTATAGAAGATGAAATCATGGAAAATATGGAACGTCAGAATCTATTCAAAGAAGTGATAGAACGAGCATTAGGAAACGTATCTGCATTAGACAGAAGAATCATCAAAAAGAAATTTGGAATTGAAAAACCGTTTCCAATGTCTATAAATGAAATTGCAGAGAATGAAGGCATATCTCCAAATAAAGTAAAGTATAGCATATCTAATACATTGAAAGCTATAGAACAATATATGCCTGCTATGGATAAAAAAGTTATTAAAGAAATGTTAGGATGAAAACGTTTAAAGATATAAAGTCTGGGGATAAATTATATTTTATTCAAGACTATGAAAAGCTGAATGGACAGAAACCAACAAGTAATATTCAAGAAATATTTGCTTCTATGATGGTAGAACCTGAAGTAGAAACAGAAGGTGTTGATATATGTGAAGTAGAAGTAAAAGATGTAGAATATCCTGCTATACGAAGATGGCCTGTACATTATATGAAAATGGATGGTAATAGACCAAACGGAGTTGGTGCATCATATGCAGAAGAACCTGATGAAGAACATATAACAATCAAATTAGAATCTATTTATGATTCAAATATTGAGACTTCATTTGATGCACCAATAGATAACACATCATATTCTCCAATAAAAGGTGGTACATACATAACAAATAAAAAGGAATCTATCAAATACTTTAAAGAATTAATTGATTCATATATTAAAAAATATACTGAAGAATCTATTAAATATAAACAGAAAGCAGTATCATTAAAAGAATATAAGAAGCATATAGTTACAACATTTTAATTTTTAAATAATATATAAAAAAATTGAATTTTTAAATCTAAGTTCTATATTGTATTTATAAATAAAATATATAATATGGAACTTAGAATTGGTTTTGCAAACAAGTATTACACCCTCTGGGAGTATTCAGAAGAAGTAATGGAGTCATCTCGCGGTAAGTTCTTCGTTAAGCATTACAAATATCGTCATAATCTTTCATTTGATAAGGACCGTGCATTTGCTAAGTTCCCAGAAGCTGTTTTTGATGAAACTTTGGTTGGTCGTCGTGGTTCTTGGTCTACATCTTCACGTATCATTGATGAAGATAAGTTTCATGTTGGAAAGTATGCCAACAAATTATTCACAGAGGTTGATGATTACGACTATATGATGTGGTTCGCAAATAACTGTTGTAATGATGCTCAGAAATCAAATCTTGTTCCTATTCTGATTGAGCACGGTTATGGATATATTCCTGGTGATGATTATCTCGTGTCTCCTAAGGATCTTGAGGAGTATCGTAAGGAACAGGAGAAGACTAATTATGGTAAGTCTAAATTGGAGAAGGGAATTCCATTTATTGTTAGATTTACTCGCAACCTTAACGATGCAGGAGAGTATTTCGTAGAGCCACTTGGTATTACTGTTAAGTTCCAGAATTTCAATGTTTACTATTATGAGGGATTCCCTTACGGTCTTCCTTGTGATAGCAAAGGCAAAGGTAAGAGAATTAAGAATCGTCAGGTAATGATTGGGCAATATATTGCTGACGGTGAGACTGCAATTGTTACAGATTGGAAATATGTCTAAATCTAATATATTATTAATAAATTGAAAAACAACCGTTACATAACTATATTAAATTAGTTATGTAACTTTTTATTTTTGATATATTTAAAAATTGTAAATAAGATATATATTTGAAATTATAATGGCAAAGAAAATTGAAGAGAAATATCAGGAGTTATCGGAAGTACAGCATATTCTTCAGAGACCTGGAATGTGGGTAGGTTCAATAAAATCTGAAGAAAAAGATGCATTTATATATAATAGTAAGACAGGTAAATTTGAAATGAAGATCATCAATTATATTCCAGCTATGCTGAAAGTTGTTGATGAAGTCATTTCAAATTCTTGTGATGAGTTTAGACGTAAAGACAATATGGGTCTTACTGAACTTTATGTTAAGATTGATAAAGATAATGGAGAAATCATTGTAAGAGACAATGGTGGTATTCCTATTGTTAAACATAAAGAAGCTGGTGTCTATGTTCCTGAATTTATATTTGGACGATTAAGAACATCTTCAAACTATGATGATTCTGAAGATAGAAATGTCATAGGGACGAACGGAGTTGGGTCTGCATTGTGCAATGTGTTTTCAACTTATTTTGAAATAGAATCTGCTGATGGTAAGAATGAGTTCCATAGATCATGGTCTAACAACATGGAGACTTTGAATAATGATCTTAAAGTTACCAAATGTGGAAAGAAGACTCATTATACACAGACAAGATTTAAGTTAGATTTTAGTAGATTTGAAACTGAACTGACAACTTTTGATAATGACTTCATTAATATAATTCATAAGAGATGTATTGATGCTGCTGCAGCCAATCCAGGTCTTAAAGTAACATTTAATAGTGGTAGCGAAGATATTGAATGGAAGTTTAAGAAGTTGGATGAATACATTGATCTTTATTCTAATTTATTGAATATTCCTGACAAGATTCAATTTGAAAATGACTTGTGTACTGCATATATATTTCCTGATAGTTCTGTAGATGTTGGATTCGTAAATGGTGCAGAATGTTCAAAAGGAACTCATATGCGTGCAATTAGAAATGAAATCAATCAAGCAGTATGTGATTATCTTATAAAGAAAGACAAACTCAAGGATCTAACTACACGTGGAGTTGATAATAAGTATTCTGTATTCATTAATATTAATGTAAGTAATCCAAGCTACGATTCTCAAACTAAAGATACATTGACTACTCCTATTGATAAGTTCTCAAAAGATGAGAAACTTAAATGGGAAGTAAATGAGAAATTCTTAAATAAGATCATTAAGTCAGAAATCGTTGCATTAGTAAGAGATTGGTATAAACAGAAAACTGCGGCTGAAGATGAAAAGGCACTTCGTAAAATCAATAGAGAAACAAATAAAGGATTGAAACGTCCTGATAAATATATAACATGTTCTTCAAAAGTAAGAGCAAATAAACAACTATGGATCTTTGAAGGAGACTCTGCACGTTCGGGTTTTAGAGGAGGTCGTAATCCAGAGTTTCAAGCAGGCTATACTATGAGAGGTGTACCGCCCAATGTATATGGGATGACTCCACTTCAAGTTATGAAAAATGAAGTATTTAATGATATTGTAACAATTCTGGGTCTTAAATGGGGTAAAGAATTCAACATTAATGATCTGAACTTCGGTAAGATTGTAATATCTACTGATGCTGATGTTGATGGCGATAAGATTGCGGCATTACTTTTATTGTTCTTTAATAATTGGCCTGAACTTATTGAAAAAGGAATTGTATGTAGAAGTCTATCTCCAATTATCATATCAAGAAAAGGAAAGGATTGTCAGAAATTCTACACAATGGATGAATTTAAAGAAGCTGAAAAGAAGTTGAAAGGTTATTCTCATAAATATGCAAAAGGTCTTGGTGGTCTATCAAATCAAGAATCAAAGGAAATGTATCAAGAACCAAAATTCTTATATTTCAAAAAAGATGAAGCTGCAGATAGTATGTTTAGAAAATGGTTTGCAAAAGGTGATTCTGAAACACGTAAACAAATGTTAAATTCGTAAATTATGGAAAAAGTAAATAAAAGAACTATAACAAATTTTTTAAATACTGAATATCTTAATTATGCATTCAGTGTTTTAGAGGAACGTGCAATTCCTTCAGTTATTGATGGATTCAAACCTGGAGCAAGAAAAATAATGCATGCTGCTCTTGCAGGTACAACAAAAGATGGTAAGTTATATAAGTTGTTAGCATTATCTGGAGATGCTATGCGTGTATCCCTATACGCACATGGCGATATAAGTCTTAATTCGACGATCGTTAATATGTGTAAGTCTTTTAATGATAATCTTAATCCATTAGAATCTGATTCACAGGTAGGTTCATTAAGAGATCCTGATTCTGCTGGTGCTCCTCGTTATCTTTATGTGAAGCATTCAAAATACATGGACTTAATCTATAAGACTGACTATGACTTGTTAGATTTTGTTTTTGAAGAGGGACAGTATGTTGAACCTATGACATATCTTCCAATTATTCCAACTGTATTATGTAAGAACAACATCGGAGTTGCAGTAGGTTATTCTATGCATAATCAGGCATATGATCCTATTGATATTATTGAAGCATGCAAAGAAGTCATTGAAGCGCGTGCAGATAAGAAAGATAAAATTAAGACACAGATTCGTCCATATCTTAAAGGAATCAAAAAATCAAATTGGAGATATGAAGACGGAGCTTGGTTTAGTTATGGAGAATGGAAACTAAATCAGACAAAAGATTTTATGAATGTCACGGATCTTCCTGCTGATGTATCATATGAAGATTTTGAAAAACTATTGAATAAGTTTGAGGACGAAGACTATATCAAAAGTTGGAAAAACAAGTCAGTTGATGGTGGAGTCAACTATGAGATAACATTCCCAAAGAAACAGTTAGCTATTGAAATGAAAAAGGACCGTTCAGGAAAACGTATAGCTAACAAGTTCAAACTGATAAAGCAACTACCTAATGATTTACTTTGGTTATTGGATGAAAACCATAAGTTGAAGTATTTTCAGAATAAGAATGAAGTTGTTGAGTATTTCGTAAACTATAGATTAGGAATCTATACTGAACGAAAGAAGAAGATGGTTAAGATTCTTGAAGAACGAATCAAGAAGAACGATGAGTTGGTTAAGTTTATTGAGTTAGTATGCAAAGGTAAACTTAAGATTCGTAACAGATCAAAAGCAGACATTAAGGTAGACATGGATAGCTATAAGCTTCCTATGGAATTAATTAGTACACCAATGTCAAAAGTGACTATTGAAGAACGTGATGAGTTACTTAAGCAGAATGAAGAAATGAAAAAAGAATTAGATTATATTAAGAACACATCTGAGAAACAAATGTATATTAATGACTTGAATAATTTGAAAAAAGAGATTGAAAAGGATTTTAAATAATGTATGGACATCACGAAAGAAATAACAGATTGGGGTATAGTTTACTATTACAAGAATGATTACTATAGATTTGCTCTATATGCTTATAATGATGATAAGAATACTATATATCTATCAAATGTAAATGTAGAACAATCGGTAAGAGGTCATGGGATTGGTAACAAAATACTTGAACTTACTGATAAAGAAGCCAAGAAGTACAATTATACTGCAATCTGTCTGAAGGTGATAAAATCATCCTGGATACATGACTGGTATTCTAATCATGGATATAGTGATTTATGTTACGATGGTGAAGATACTGATTATGTATGGATGAAACATACTTTATGACGTATTATGATTGAATCTGTAGATGGAGTAATATATAATAGATGAAACATAATAAACAAAGGAACTCTTAATGGGTTCCTTTTTGTTTTATAATCATTCGTTTATAAATTTTCTTTCCATTTATTTTTGGAGTAATCATATCTATTATGTCATATTGTTTATTATTAAGATGTGTTATGAATCTATATGGTACTCCAATATTACCATCATAATTTTTTGGTATATCTTCCCAACTATTACAATTAATGGCATCATAATCATCATATTTTGGATAATCTGATTCATTATATTCTTTATTTGGTTTGAATTCTTTATTAGTTATATCCAGATTAGTCCACCAACAACATGGTGCATTCTTAAAACCTCCAGATGGTCTTTTAAATTTATTGATATTATGTTTCATTGCTTGGACTTTATGATCTTTTAAATAACCAAAGAATTCTTTATTAGTTAAAAGATGTAATGGACCAACGAATATGAAATCAACTTTAGAATCTAATAAAATCTTTGTAAGTTCTATTGGCATATTATCGGAAAATGGAGGATTAGTAACAACAATATCACATTCTTTTATATAATTAACATTATCTTGAAACCTTCCTGATTCTATTTTTGTCTTCTTAATGTCTTCACCATTATATTCATAAAAATAAGGATCATCACTATAATATGTTGCCATTAGTTTCTTTAATTCTAATGATTTGAAATTATCATAAAACACTTTCCAGAAACTGCTAAATTCAGGATTATCACAATTACAATATACAACTTTATTCTTAAAATTGTATTCATGCAATATTTTCTTTATATCGGATTCTTGTGTATAGAATTCATCACCATTTTTATCATAATTGAATTTTTCAAAAATATATGAAATCAAATCTATCATATGTTTTAATATAAATTTATATAAATAAAAATAATAAAATATAATATAGAATTAATTTAAGTTAGATATTACTATTTTATTTTTATATATACATTTAAATAAGAAATACAATATATAATAGGAATGCGTTCAATTATACAATTTTTATTAGAATCAAGAAGATCTAAAAAGGAAGCTGAAAAGGTTAAAGAAGGTATTAGTATTCTTGATAAAATTCCAACAATTAATGATGAAGAAAATAGAGAAGAAATAATCAATTCATTTGTTGAAGAATTTGTAAAACCAAATGGACCAACTATATATGCATTCATAACAAATAAAGTAAAAAATGCAATTAAAGTAGGATATACAGATCAACATCCAGAAAAACGTATAGCACAATGGAAAGAAATATACGGTAAAGAAGCTGGAGATGTAGACTGTATAGGATATTGGTCAAGTGAGGAATTTAATAAAGCTGGGGAACGTGTATTCTTCTGGGATCATGCTATTCATAAGAAAATACGTGATAAGAGATATAAGCAATTAGAAAAAGATGAATTCATGGCAACTTTGACCGATGAAGGTAGAAAATTGATAGATATTCATTTCTCTCGTGAATTCTTCAGTAAATATAAACATTTAATAAATAATCCAAAAGAATTAGATCCTGATGATAAGGAAGAATTGTCTGCACAGTTAATTGAAGATATTATTAAACAAATGAAATTGAATATCAAAGAAGGTACTGCGGACTTCAAGTTATATTCATTTGATGAAGAAGGTAAGACATCTGGAAAGGAAGCATCAAATGTATGGGGTAATCCTGATACATATCTAAATACTGAACTTCAAGAAGAAGCAATCAAAAATGGTGTTGAAGCTATTAAAGAAGATAAAAAGAATATATTAATGGCAGCTGTTATGAGATTTGGTAAGACTCATGCAGCATATGAAATAATAAAAGATGCAGGATTAAAGAAAGTTATTGTATGTTCAGCAAAAGCAGATGTTCGTAAGGCATGGAGAGATGACATTAATCATGAGCATTTCTATAAAGATTTTGTATTTATTGAAGTAATTGATAAATATAAATGGGATATAACTCATTTTAAAGAAAAAACATTAGTAACAGATCACATCAATGTATATGAAGATACTAATGTCTTTGATATGTATAAAGATAAGACTATCATATTCTTCTTTACATTACAAGATTTAGGTGGTTCTGTTAAATATATAAAAGAAAAACATAAAAAGATATTTGATGAAGAATTTGATATGATGGCTGTTGATGAAACACACTATGGTTCTCATGCAAATACTTTTGGAGATGTAACCCATTTAGCAACGAAGAAAATTGAAGATGAAACTAATGATGATGTTAAAGATGAACAAGAAATCAACAATATAGCACAGAAAGAATTAGAAAAACTAAATATCAAATATAAGAGAATACTTCAAGTATCTGGAACACCTTATTATATATTGGCTTCTAATGAAATGATTGATAAAGATGCTGCTATCATATCAAGAGTCTCTTATTCAGATATGTTAAATGCACGTGATAAGTGGGATAAAGAACATCAGAACGAAGACCCAAGTAAGTCTCCATATTTCGGAATACCAACATTACATAAGATTGGTTTACGATTGAATAAAGAATGCAGGAAGAGATTAGCTGATGAAGGTGTATCTGCATCTATAAGCTCATTGTTTAAAGTTAAAGGCAATAAGTTTATATATGAAAAAGAAATAGAAAGCTTAATGAAATCTATATTTGGAGATGGTAAATCAAATTCATTGGCATTCTTGAAAAACAAAAAGGTAGAAGGAAATAAGATCTGTAAACATACGATGATAGTTCTTCCTGAAATTAAAGCTGCAGAAGCTATGAAAGATCTATTATCAAAAATCATAGATACAAATGAACGTGAAATATTCTGTATTGTTGGTGCTAATAGATTTGCAAAAGATCCTGCAGAATTAAATGATAAGTTATTAGAATTAGATAATAAGGGAAAGAAGAGCATTATATTGACTGTTATGAGATTCTTGACTGGTGTTAGTATGCCATGTGTAGATAGTATGATATATCTTAAGAATGCTAGTTCACCACAAGAATATGACCAGAATATATTCAGACTTTGTACAAGATATGTAAAATCAGTTAAGAATCCTGATAATGAAAGTAGAAGTAAGAAAGTAAATATGAAAGATAATGTTTACTTAATAGACTTCAATATTGCAAATATGTTCAATATGATTACGAACAGTGCAAAGATGAAGGCTGCTGCTGATGGAGATCCTCGTCCTGAAACTATCGAAAAATACATGAAAGAA
>Ga0310691_10001186_pt1 | contig 41593 bp, 82 predicted proteins | sample 176DNAGHGlowgp2_FD_203887 | JGI IMG/M metagenome (GOLD analysis project Ga0310691, IMG submission 203887) | Sheep rumen microbial communities from Palmerston North, Manawatu-Wanganui, New Zealand - 1766 DNA GHGlow gp2 (v2) (version 2) | ecosystem: Host-associated > Mammals > Digestive system >... | reverse complement strand
GTTAACCTTAAAAAATAAAAGGAGGAAAAATTTATGTTATCAAATGACAATTTGGTTACAACAATGCCTGTTACACCTGCTTATGGTGGTAACGGCGGATTCGGTGGTTTTGGCGGAGATTGGGGTTGGATTGTGCTTTTACTTCTTCTCGCAGGAAACGGCGGTTGGGGTAACGGATTCGGTGGTGGATTCGGCAATCAGTTAGGTTACGATTTCCCGTGGATTCTTAACGGACAGAATGGAATTAACTCCAACACCAACGAAGGCTTTAGAGACGTTATGCTTAATGACGGAATCACAAGCATTAAAGACGGAATCAACGGAATTTCAACACAACTTTGTAACGGCTTTGCAGGTGTAGAGCAGGGTGCTAATGCGAGACAGATTGCTAATATGCAGACCGACTTTGCTATGCAGAACGCTATTAACGCAGGATTCAACAATGTTACAAGTCAGTTAGCACAATGTTGTTGCGACAATCGTCTTGCTACTTGTCAGACACAGAATATCGTACAGAACGAAGGAAATCAGACAAGATTCGCAGACGCTAACAACACAAGAGACATTATCGACTCACAGACAAGAGGCACACAGGCAATTCTCGACAAATTATGTGCTTTGGAGTTATCGGCAAAAGACGATACCATTGCTAACTTAAGACAGGAACTTGCAATGAAAGACCTCTCTGCTTCACAGGTAGCACAGAACGCATTTATTTCGCAGGGATTCAACAACGAGATTGACGCTTTGTATAATCGCCTTTCGAGTTGCCCCGTACCAAGTGTACCCGTTTATGGAAAGACAAATATCTTCACTTGCAACAATAATGGTTGTGGTTGCGGTTGCGGAATGTAGGAGGTGTAACTATGGCTTGTGAATTTTTATACAACGAAGTACAGGAAGTCGCTTTAAACAATCCCGTACTTTTCCGTACATCTATTCCTTGCACCAAAGGATATGTTTATCACGAAGGAGAGACAGGGAATTTTATTCTTAAAGGCGTAGTTAATAACTCTTGTAATTGTTTTGCACAGTATCAAGTAACATACAACGGAAACATTGCTTTACCTGCTGAAGCAACGGACATAGTTCCTGTTGCGATTGCACTCGTAGTCAACGGTGAACCGAGACTTACAAGCAAGGCAATCTTTACGCCACAGGCGGTAAGCGAATACGGAAATGTTACAAGTACGGCAATTATAAAAGTTCCTAAAGGTTGTTGCTTCAATCTCGGCGTAGAATCAGTAGTGGCTTCGACAGACCCTACAATCACACCTGCACCGATTATTGAAGTACAGAATAGCAACTTAACCATTGAGAGAATCGCATAGGAGGTAGAGTTATGCACAGATTAGAAGAACTCAAAGAAATGCTCTGCGAAGAACTCGAAGAATACGGCTCAAAAGAAAAACTCGATATGGGTGGACTTGAGATAGTCGATAAACTTGCTCACGCTATTAAGAACATTGATAAGATTATGGACTCCGAATACTCGGAAGGAAACTCTTATCGTGGTTCTTATCGTGGAAACTACGGCGACGGTTCTTATCGTGGCAATTACGGAGACGAATCCTATCGTATGAACTACGGCGAAAGACGTGGCAGAGGCAGAAATGCTCGTAGAGATTCTATGGGAAGATATGCGAGTGCAGATATGAGAATGGAGATCGAACGTCTTATGGACGAAGCACCGGACGAAGAAACCCGTATGAAGCTCGAAAGATTTATGCAGAGTATGTAGACAAATAAAAAATGACGTGGTAATATAATATCACTCGGTTTTTGAATACACCGCAGGGAGTAAAATCCTTCGTGGTGTATTTTTTTGTTTTATTTTTTATCAAAATCTATTGACATTTATCTTTTTATGTCTATAATAGATAGTGGAAGGAGGTAATAAGAATGGATTTAGCAAAGAGAATTATTCTTTACCGAGCAAAACACGGTTTAACACAGGCAGAGTTCGCTAAAGAAGTTGGTATCGGAGTTATTTCGGTACACAGAGCCGAGAATAACACTTGTGGCAAAATGGTTAGTGCAACTATTGAGAATTACTTAAATGAAAAAGGAGAGGTTTAAACAATGGATAATTTATTAAGCAAACTACAAAAGATTCAAAGGGAAATGAAAGCCCCGAAGAATCTGTATAACAAATTTGGAAATTACAGTTACCGAAATGCAGAAGGAATACTTGAATCTTTCAAACCTTACGGAGAAAAATACAAGGTTGCCCTTACTGTAAGTGATGATGTTGTTGTTGTCGGGGATAGGTATTATATTAAGGCAACGGCTACTTTGTTTGATACTGAATCCGATTCCACCATTAGCAATTCTGCTTTTGCAAGAGAGTCTTTTGACAAAAAAGGACAGGACGATTCACAGATTACAGGTACGGCTTCTTCATACGCCCGTAAGTATGCTTTAAATGGTTTGTTCTTATTGGACGATACCAAAGACGCAGATACAGACGAGTTCCACGAAGAAACGAAGAAAAAAGCCGAAACGGTAAAAGAGAATAAGGCTACCAAAGAACAGATCGAAGAAATTAAGAAACTTACGCCGGAAGAAAAGGTGTTAAATGCTATGTTGGGATATTACCAGGTTAAGAAGTTGGAAGACCTTACAGAAACCCAAGCAATGGAAGCCATAGCAAGAAGAAAACAATCAACAGAGGGGGCAGCAAAGAATGAATAATGTGATTTTAACTTCTGATAATCTTCTTCCGATTGAAACAGAAAACAAGATCGTAGAAGTAATAAGAAAATTGGACGAATTAAAACAGGCAGAGAAGAACCTTAAAGAATCTCTTTTATCCGAAATGGAAAAGAGAAACATTAAGAAGATTGATACCGGGAAACTTACGATTACCTATGTGGACTCCACAACAAAGGAATCCTTCGACTCGAAGACCTTTAAGGCAGACCATAGGGATTTGTACGATGATTACTGCAGAATTTCTGATGTTAAGGCATACGTCAAGATAGGAGTAAAGAATGGAGATTAACGGAAGACAGTTAGACTTTATCGAAGAATCCCATATTTACTACGTAGACGGAGAAAAGGTTGAGTCGGTTACACAGATTCTTTCCAGGTTATTTCCCAATAAGTATGCCGATATTGACCCCGAAGTTTTAAAAAGGGCAGCCCAAAGGGGAGAACAAGTACATAGGGCGATAGAAGCCTTTTGCAAGGGATTTGACGACGGTAGTGATGAAGTCAAGGATTTCAACTTCCTTCGTAAACATTACGGATTCGTACCGATTGAAAATGAACTGCCTATCATTCTTGACTTTGGAGAGAAAACTTATGCCGGGCGAATAGATCTTCTCTTTAAAATGGACGGGCAAGTTTGTTTGGCAGATATCAAGACAACTTCTACTCTTGACAAGAACTATTTAGGGTATCAGTTAAACCTTTATAAGTTAGGTTTAGAACAGAGTTACGGATATAAGATTGAAGGTCTGTACGGAATCCACTTAAGAGACGGAAAGAGAAAACTTGTCAAGATACCGATTGTAAGTGAAGAACAACTCTATGAATCTATGAAGGAGATATTATGAAGTTTAGAGGAAAGTTGAAGTCGATTCACAAGGAACTTTTGTCAAATAACTACATTGTTTCCTTCGAAATGGAAGAAGGAGATTTAGAACAAGCAGACAAGATCAACGGAAAAGAGTTAGTTATTACGGCAGAGCCATTTAAGGAGATCCGAAGTGGAGAAGCCAACAAACTCTTATGGGAATGTATCGGAAAACTTGCAAAGTTCCAAAACAAAGATAAGTGGGACGTATACCTTGAATCCTTAAAAAAGTACGGGCAATACACCTATACCTGCATTAAACCCGAAGCGGTAGAAGCCTTTAAGGAAAAGTGGCGTGAATGTGAGGAAATCGGAAGACTTACAATTAACGGGCAGGAAGCCGTACAGATACTTTGTTTCTTTGGTTCTTCCACTTACACTACCAAAGAGTTCGCACAACTTCTTGACGGAGTAATTCAAGATATGCAAGACGCAGGAATGGACAAACCATTATCAAAAGAAATGAAAAGGGCATTAGAACAATGGAATCAATATTGCAAAGAGAACGAAAATGTTTCATCTGCGGAAGGCAAGGAGAGTTAGACGAACACCATTGTATATCCGGCAATAGCAATCGGAATAATAGTGAAGCCTATGGATTAAAGATTTGGCTATGCCGAGATTGTCATTCGAAAGTACACGATAAAGGCGAAATGGAGTTGCAACTCAAACAATTTGCTCAACGCAGGTGGGAAGAAGAGTATGGAGACAGACACGACTTTATAACTGTTTTTGGTAAGTCGTGGATAACGGAGGACTAAATGGACAACATAGTACAAGAATTTCTTGACCGATATGAGATTATCGTTGCCGAGAAAATAGCAATGCAGGGAGAAAACCTTAATCACATCAGTAAAGAAAAGGCTCTGTCTTTACAGATTGAGGAATTATCCCGTACAGTAACAGTTTTACAGAAAACTCTTAAATGCCATAATGACTTTTTGGATAATGGCGAGTTAAGAGAAGATTTTGAGAAGTTCAAAGATAAGTGGATAGAGGAGGAAAACAAATGAATAAAGTAATCTTAATGGGACGCCTGACTAAAGATCCCGATGTAAGAACAAGTGGAAACAGTACGGTAGGAAGATACACTTTGGCAGTAGATAGAAAGTTCTCCAAAGAGAAGGAAACGGACTTTATTAACTGTGTGTGTTTCGGCAAGGCAGCAGAGTTCACAGAGAAATACTTGAAAAAGGGAATGAAAATAGCTATTGTTGGAAGAATACAAACCGGGTCTTATGAAAAGGACGGGCAGAAGATTTACACTACAGATGTAATTATCGAAGAACAAGATTTTGCCGAGAGCAAGGGTTCTTCCAATGAAACATCTTCTTCTAAAGGAGAAGGAGACTTTATGGAAATCCCTGCTAACGTCGCAGATGATATGCCCTTCTGACACACCACAAGGCTCGTATTTGGACAAAATTCAATTTAATGATAAAGTTATAGGGTACGAGTCTAAAATTCAAATAGGAGAAAAATATGAATCCAAATTGGTTTTCAAACGGCTCTAAATACAACGCCAAAAAGGTTGAGTATAATGGAATGACTTTTGACTCCAAAAGGGAGTTGAAGAGATACAAAGAACTCGAACTCTTGCAGGAATCGGGAGAGATTAAGAATCTTCAAAGGCAGGTTAAATATGTTTTGATACCTGCACAACGAGAACCCGATATAATCGGCAAAAGAGGCGGTTTAAAGAAGGGCAAAACAATCGAAAAGGAATGTACTTATGTCGCAGACTTTGTTTACGAAGAAGACGGAGATACTGTCGTAGAAGATGTAAAAGGTTGCAAGGTCGGTGGGGCATATAGCGTATTCACAATCAAGCGTAAACTTATGTTGTATGTTCACGGAATTAAAATTAAGGAGGTATAAAATGGACAAAGAAAAAGAAGTTAAGAAGACTCACAAATTAGTAAAAGACATTTTGGAGAAGTATCCGAAGGCAAGAAATTCTGACACCTTCCTTTACAAAAAGGTTGTTGAAAGAATAAACAAAGAGTGCCTGGATAAACCTTTTTCCTATGTGTTGTTACATCTTGAAGATTACGGGTTGCCCCCTTTTGAAACAGTAAGGAGATCCCGTTGTAAGATTCAGAGTACAACACCGGAATTGCAGAGTTGTGATAAAGTTCATAGCTTAAGAAGTATAAACGAAGAGATTATGAAAGAGTATGCCCGTAGTTGACTTTTGATAAACTTTGGTGTATTATAATATATGTCTTTTTAAAACTTCGTTTTTTCTTTAGACATAGCCCTTGTCGGTACTACCCCTACCTATGAGGTGCGTAATATCACAAGGGCAATGAGCCGTTTCGTTATAGTCGGGGTAGGACTATTTCGAAGCGGTTTTTATTTTGCAGAGGAGAATAACAATGTACCAACCTAAATGTTGTTGGGGGTGTAAATATTTAATTTCTTACAACCCTGAAGAAGATAAGTGCAAATTAGACGGACATATATTTGAAGATAAATTATGTTTATCAACTATGAGAGATAAAGAGTGTCCATTAGATAAAGACAAACTTAAAGGAGAATAAAGAAATGGAATTGATAATCAATATACCCGAAGAAGCATACAATGCTTGTCTTAAATTAAAAAGCAATGACGATGAAGGCATTTTGGGATTCTGTTTAATTAACGCAACGGCAAACGGAACGCTACTCAAAGAAAAACTTAAGGCAATAAAAGCAGAAATCGAAAAACTTGAATACGATGATTTTGATTGTAATTTAGTATTACCTGCGTGGAAAGTTTATGACATTATTGACAGCTATATTGAAAAAATTAAAGGAGAGAGAACAAATGAAACTTCCGAGTGGTTGGATAGCAAGACCTAAAACAGACCGAAAAGGCATAAAAGTTGAAATTGAAATGAGCGAATTGATTTTATGTAAGGATTGTAAATATTTTGAATACGATAGTGTTGCACAAGTAGACGGAATCCCTTTAATTGTCGCTCACGAAATATGTAAGAAGTGGGGAGACGGGTGCAAGACCAATGAAAATGGATATTGTTTTTTAGCAGAACCGAAGGGAGAGTAAATGTTAAAAGTTGGAGAATGTCAAGGGTATATAGACGAAGATTGTGTTAATTGTGGCAGACACCGAGTTGAACATTACTCAAAAGGCTTTGATATATGTGAAAAATGCCGTTGGTGTAAACAACTTAATCGTCATATTTTTGATGAAGAATTTTATGATGAAGAAGAAAATTATTCTTGGTTAGCATAACCGAAAGGAGAATAAAAAAATGAATATATGGGAATTGCCAAAAGAACATTATAATTGGGAATCTCCGATAACAAAGATTTACGGAGATATACACAACGAGATAGTTCGTCAAGACGAAGAAAATTATATGTGTGCCATTAAACAGGCGATTGGATACGAAGTTGACAAAGAAGAATTGCTTAAGGCTTTGCAATATGACCGGGAACAATACGATAAGGGTTATAGGGACGGAGTAAAAGAAACAGTTAAGGCAGCTTTGGAAGATATAAACTCGGAAATATTCTTTGAAATTATGGATAACAGGGATCATATTACTTATTGTAATGCCTTAAATCGTTGTTATGAAATCGTTGATAAACACATAAAGGAGATAGACAATGGCAGAGAGACGTATGTTCGCTAAAAGTATAGTATTAAGTGACGCATTTTTAGATATGCCGTTATCGGCAAGATGTTTATATTTTACTTTAGGAATGTTTGCAGACGATGACGGATTTGTAGGAAGTCCTAAAGGGATAATGAGACAATGTGGTGCAAGTCAGGACGATATGAAGATTCTTTTAGAAAAGAGATTTGTATTAGGCTTTGAAAGCGGTGTAATAGTTATCAAACATTGGAGAATCAACAATTATCTCCGTAGTGACAGGTATCAATCCACAACTTATTTAGAGGAAAAAGAATCTCTTGTACTTGACGAAAAAAATGCTTACACGGAAAAGGATAAGTGCGTTGGTATACCGAGTATTGGTATACCCAGTATAGGTAAGGATAGTATAGTAAAGGATAGTATAGATAATAATATAGGGGGTAAAAAATTTACTCCCCCTACTGTTGAAGAAGTCAGAGAATATTGTTTGGAGAGAAAAAACTCGGTTGATCCTGAAACCTTTATTAACTTTTATGAATCAAAAGGTTGGTTTGTAGGCAAAAACAAAATGAAGGATTGGAGAGCTTGTGTAAGAACCTGGGAGAGAAACAGAAACTCTACTCAAAAGAAGACCGGATATGACTTATACCGAGAGACAAAGAGTTCCAATTACAATTTTGAAGAATTAGAAAAAGAATTACAAAATAGGTATTGACTTAATTAAAAGAAGGGTATATACTATGGATATAGGACAGATGATAAATCACTTTTTTGAAAGTCAAATGCAATGGTCGTTTGATAACGGGTTGATTTATATAAACGGCAGAGACATTACGGCTTTCATAATTGGATTTTTGGTATGTTGGTTAATGTTTGCGATAGGAGAGTTGTTATATGGAATTAAAAACAGGAGACAAAATTAAAATATTCCCGAACACTAATGTTTCTTCGTACCTTGCGTACATTAAGAGTGAAGAAGGATTCAACGCAAAGGTTGAGAACGGTTACATTGTAATCGGCGAACCTTACGAATGGAACAGGACAAGCCATTATGGAAATCAGATCAAACGAGCAAGGAAGAAAAAAGGTTGGACAAGAAAACAGTTAGCCGAGAAGTGCGGTGTCAAAGAATCAACAGTATTAGATTGGGAGTTCGGAAGAAGAAGACCGAAGGATTGGCAGACAGTACAGAAAGCGTTAGGGGGTTTAGAATGAATTTAAACGGATTATCAAAGATTCAGTTCAAAGAATCAAAAGATGTATTTATGAAAGTCAAGGTAAACAATGTTACCGAAGGCGAAGAAAAGTTTATAGTTGCAAGAGTATCTGACGGGGAGTTGTGGTACTACGGCAGGTATGAAGAAGAAAGAGCAAAAGAAGTAGCCGAGGAAATCGGTGGTATTGTGGTAGAGGAAATTTAATATGAGTGCAGATTTTATAATAACATTAGTAATAGCACTTGTTATAAGTATCATAGTAGGGTGTTTATTAGTAGGAGATAGGAAAGAATGAATCGGTATACAAAAGAGATTACCAAAGAAATTTACGACAGAGCAAAGGAGAACAGAGACTATATCACAAAAGATGATATGGACAAGGTATTTTCCATAAGTCAGTTATGCGGATATGGGGTTTATACTCCAACAGTTTTCGAGAAAGACGGAAAGTATTATGTATCGTTTTATCTCGGTAGTAGTTGTGATTAAGAGGCGGAAAGAAAGTGAGGAATGAGAAATGAAAAAGAAAATCAAATTTTATAAAGCGTTACTGATAGAAATTATAGAAACTCTATGCACAATTTGCTTGTACTTAGAGAGAGATGGCAGATACACACATAATGAAGAATCAATACATATGCGAGGTCATTTTACTGCTCTAAAAGAATTTTCAGAAGATTTGAGAAAGTGAGGAATAAAGAATGACAAGTATAGCAAAGAAAAAGAAATGCACAAGGACACTACTTGATAGAGGTGGTGAAAAAGGGCATCTTTTTAAATTAAAAAGATATGCTATGTATCACAAAAAAGACAGAATGAGCAATAAAAGGGCTTGTGTGGAAGGAGCAAGGAATGACACTTGATGAAGCCATTAAACTCGAAGAACAAACTTTCGAAAACTATTATTCTCTCGCAAATATATACCATACAGACGAAGGCGTTTACTTAACAATGGAAACAAAATCAAGAAACCAAGCAGAATATCACGAACAGTTGGCAGAATGGCTTAAAGAATTAAGGGAAATCAAAAACATTGTTGATTCTGCCGAAATGATAATTGAAGAAGAATATGGAGTGGTTATCGTAGAAGGATATGCTGATGTATTCGATTTGATTAAAAAGAGAGTGAGGTTGTTGGAAGAATGAAAAAAGAAGAAGCAAAAGACTATATCAGAGAATGGTGTCCGTATGACAGGCAAGAAGAAATCATAAAAGCATTAGAGCAAGAGCCTATTCTTGACAAGATAAGAGCAGAGATAGAAAAGGCTGTTTGGGAAGATGTTGTTGTTAGTCTTGATGGAACGGACGAAGTAAGAATACCACGCCTTGAACCAGATGATGTGTTTGCTATTCTCGACAAGTACAAGGCAGAAAGTGAGGAATAAATGGGTATGAGTTGTTTTGATTGTCACGATTATATGGACGGATTTAACCGTGGCAAGAAAGAAGGTACTATTGAAGAACTTGAAAAGATAAAATCCGAAATAGAAGATTTGCTATTTTCTTATGGTTATTTAGATATACACACAAACAACGATGTACTTGAAATTATAAACAAAAGAATAGCCGAACTAAAAGGAAAGAACAACCTAACTTGTGAGCGAAATATTTGTTTAAAGAATGAGTATAGCAATATTGGTTGTGAAGATTGTGTTGTGACAAAAGGAGAATAAAAAATGGCACTATATGTTCAAACAGTATGTTCTTTGGGTTTAATATTTTGTTTATCTGCTTTATCTTTTTGGGGATTTTTTGAACTGAAAGGAGAGAAATAATGACAGACAACGAACACAACGAAATTATCAAAAAAATTGATTTTGAAGAAAAGTGGCTTATAAATGTAAAAATAGATAACGGTTTTATAGCAATATCAGATATACAAATTGCTATGAACGGAATAAGAGCGGTTGTAATAGAAGTGGATAAGGAAAATAAAGAATGTCCGTATTATGATTCGGAAGCGGAGACTTGTAGAAGGAGTGAGACAATGGCAATAACGAGAGAAGATGTAAAGAATTTATACGAGGATATGATGAACGTAGTCAAAACAGAAGACGAAAAAGCAGAAATGGAAATAATTTATTCACTATACAAGGGAATGACGGACAGTATGCAAAAAGCCGTTAAGGATATAATGCTTGTGGCTAACGGGAAGGAGATTGAAGAATGAAAGAGAAACTACAATGCGATAATTGCGGTGGAGTTTTAGACCACGAAGGACACGATATATTTGCCTGTAAATATTGTGGAATGAAATACAAGATTACAGGGTGGCAAAGAGAAGAAATACCCGTAGTCAAAATAGTAACCAACCCTTCAAAGTATAATGTTATCGGTGCGAATTTAATGGTTACGGACGTTGCAAAACATTATATGGGAGACAATGTGGACGAAATAGTTAAAAGACAACTCGCAAATAAGATTTCGGAGTTTATCTACGAAAACTTTGATAATATCGTGGAGTGGTATAGCGATTATGATATATGCCAAATGACAACAGTTTATAGTGCTAAAATGAGAGTCTTGAAGGAAGATATGCAATGAAATTCTTTGGTGTGATTTTTATAATAATATTCGCAATCGTGGTGTTTATGTATGTAGGAGGGCGTGATGATTGAGCCGAGAGAAGTATTGTGGAAGGAAAAGAATTACAGAACGATAGAAAAGGGGAAAGGTTGGGAGATACAAAGACCGACAGAGATCAAAACTTTAGAAGACTTGTTGAGTGGATTCTTTAAGAAGAAAAAGAAATGGGAGTAACCGATGAAACATTTAGGAGATATCACAAAGATAAGTGGATACAATGCACCCGTAGTCGATGTTATAACGGGTGGTAGTCCTTGCCAGGATTTATCAATAGCCGGAAAGAGAGCAGGGTTACAAGGTGAGAGAAGTGGTTTGTTTATGGAACAAATCAGGATCATTAAAGAAATGAGAGAAAGGGATTTACAGAATGGAACGCCAATTAACGATATTCGACCAAGATATATGGTTTGGGAAAACGTCCCCGGAGCCTTTAGTTCAAACAAAGGAGAAGACTTCAGAGCAGTTCTCGAAGAAACAGCCAAAGTCAAAGACCCCACAATTTCTATTCCTGGATATAAGAAATGGACGAACGCAGGGTGCATTATGGGAGACGGTTTCTCGATTGCCTGGAGAACCCACGACGCCCAATTTTGGGGAGTACCCCAACGAAGAAAAAGAATCTCGCTTGTCGCAGATTTTAACGGAGACACCGCACCCGAAATACTTTTTGAGTCCTACGGCGTGCAAGGGGATATTGAGAAGGGCAGAGAACAGGGGGAAGGAACTTCCGAAGATGTTGAAGGACGCGTTGATAAACCAATCTACGATGTTAGAATCTCAACAGACGGAACAAAAAATTGGAGAGCCCATTGTTACGAAACAAATATCTCACGAGCCCTTGACACCGCCGGAGAAAACCCCGACTCAAACCACGGGGGGGTGGCAATAATTGAACAAAATGTATGCGGAGTTCCTTTAGGATTCCGTGCAGAAAACACAAGATTGTATGATGAAAAAGGTACGACTTTATGCAATGGAACAAGACCAGGATATACGAGTGGTGTGGTGATAGGACTTTCAAGAGAACGATGTGGGGCAGTAACATCGGAAGAAGTAATGCCTACCATACAAGCTGCAGCCGGGGAGAGTGGAAACAACCAACCTATGGTTTGCCATAAAAAAATAATTACTACTTCTCACGGGGGATTTATGGTAGACGCCGATGATAGCGGTGTTGCACATACATTATCTGCCACGGACTACAAAGACGCCCCCGTTGTTTCCTACGGAGTGGATTGTTACAATCAATCACAAACAAAAGAGAAATCTAAACCCTTAACGTCTGTGGCAACGGACTCGGATCATATTCCTTGTGTATACGGACAGAGCAGTTTTGCAAACTACGAAGAAAAAGTAAGTACATTGAAAGCCAATGGTGGTGATATAGGTGGTGGAAGTGAAAATCTTTGTGTTAATTCTTCTGTTGTCAGACGATTAACACCGTTAGAGTGTGAGAGATTGCAAGGATTCCCCATTGTTAGAGAAGTGAGGTTTACAGAAATGACGAAAGACGAATACATAGCTTATAACATTAACGAAGGACACATAATTGTTGATACTGAAAACGGAAAAGTTTATGCCACAAGAGGACCCGGTGGGATTGAACTATCAAAACCCAAAGAATTAAAAGGTACTTTATTAAATGATTATTTAGTTGTGTCAATTAGAAACGGAGAAACAAAGTTACAATGCAGAATACATCGTGTTGTTTGGATTGCAGCACACGGCATAATTCCCGAAGGATATGTTATTGACCATATAAACAATAATAAGACAGACAATCGTTTATGTAATCTGCAATTATTAACACCACAAGAAAACTCTACAAAAGCAAAAGAAGACGGTTTATACAAAACACATCAAGAAAGTGGGTGTGCAAAGATACCCGATGAAGTCCACGATATGATTCAGTATGTTTATGGGAATACGGATTTATCAATAAGACAATTATCGGAAATTTTCGGGATAAGCAAAAGCCGTGTAGGACAGATTATACACGAACAACCTTGGACAGACATAGGGGATTGGATTGATTCGAAGGGCAAGAAACATAAGGGAGACTCTGACGCCCCAAGATACAAGGCTTTAGGAAATTCTATCGCACTTCCGTTTTGGCAATGGTTAGCTGAAAGAATCTGCAGAAACATTGAGAACCCTACAATGGCAAGTCTCTTTGACGGTATCGGTGGATTTCCGTTAGTGTTTTCAAGAGTAGGGTGTGAACCCGTGTGGGCGAGTGAAGTTGAAAGTTTTTGTATAGCTGTGACGGAAAGGAGATTCCCCGATGAAATATACAAACTTATAGATATTGACCGACATTAAATAAAGGTATATACTAAAGAAAAAGGAGATTTGAAATGAAAAAACAGACAAACAAACAGACAGAATGGCAGAAAAAGAATACGACTCTAATGCAGTTTAGACTCAATCACGATACTGATAAGGATATTCTGACATATTTAGGTACACTTCCTTCCAAAACGGGATACATTAAAGAACTTATAAGGGCAGATATGAAGGCTAAAGGTATCAACATTCCACACCCTTCAAAGGCAGAACAGAAGAAGTATGCAGAATACTTGTGCGATTTAGAGTATGGAGAAATAGACGAAAAAGAGGATTTCGTATGGAAAGAATGACGGAAGAAGAGAGACTTGACAAGGCAGTAAAGAAGAAAAGTCTTCCTACCGGGATATCAAACAATGACAATGTAAATTTCACTTTACACAATCTTGATCTCTTATCGTTTGCCCCTATTGATTGCAAGATAGAACGTGGGGAAATAGTAGAAACCAGGTGTTATGATTATCTCGAACAATGTATGAGAAATGAAATGAAACCCACACTTGCAGGGTTAGCGCTTGCAATAGGGGTTACAAGGCAGACTTTACTTGATTATATAAACGGCAACACACCTGTACCCAAAGAGAATCGTGAGATACTGCAAAGATACAATACTCTTCTCAATTCTCTTATGGAAGACTATATGATGAATGGTAAGGTTAATCCGGTTACGGGATTGTTCTTATCCAAAAACAACTTCGGATACAAAGATACACAAGAGTTTGTTGTCAATAATACTGCAGTAGAAGAAACAAGTCCTGACAAACTTATAGAAGAAGCTAATCTTTTATTTGACGGGGACAGTAAAAAGGCAAACATAGAATAGAGGTGGATAACGAATGTTAAAGGATATAGAGCCGTATGTTGATAAAATATTTATCGACAGAAATGATTGGAAGAAGATAGAGAAGTACCGACACGAACAATGCCCGAACTCACAAGACGAATGGAATAAGAATGGGAAGTTTGATACAAGAATGTTTTTCCCGTTAAACACTTTTGTTTTGGAAACAGACTTCGGAAAGAAAAGATACAAGGGATTGGTAGAATTGCAGGACTTTAACCCAATGAATTTTACCTATACCGATGAAATAGGTGTGTTTAAAGTCACAAGGAAAATCGGGGAAGGGTTTTTGTTAGACTTTCATCAACACGATATGAACAAAAAATACCGTACAGAAACAGACGATTATTTTAATATGTTGATAATCTACATAACGTCTGTGATGATTTATATTATCGACAAGGCAGAAGAACGCAGAAGGGAAGAACGAATCTCTTTGCAGACGGAACGAAAGTTACGGGAAGAATATAAATACCAAGATCGTGAACTTTACTTCCTTAAAGACATAATTCAGTATCGGAAGATACATCGAAACAAGTCTGCAATCCAATATCGTTGTGAGTGTTGGGGCGTTAGAGGTCATATCAGACACACTAAACACGGCGTACAGTTTGTTCACCCGTATAAGAAGGGAAAGAAAAGGGATATATTAGAACCTAAAAGCAAAACATACCTCTTAAACACACCACAAGGCTCATATTTAAACGGAAATGATTTAGACGATACATTTACCACATAAGAGTTAAAATCAAAATACGGGCAAATTTCAGGCACTCGTTTTGAAACAACAAAAAAAGACTTCTTAATCGGAAGTCTTTTCTATTTTCTGTTGAATGTAAACTACCAATGCAGACACAAGACAAATTTGAATCGGAAGTGTCAACATTATGTATGCCCCAAACAATCTTAATATCTCAATTAAACCTTTAATCATTTCTTGATCCCCCTTAAATATATTTCTTTTCGAATAATCTGAATTTCTTTGTTTGTCTTTCCCAATGTTTAATAAGTCTTGTCTGTTCTTCTTCCGTAACAAAAGGAATGATGTATTTTGCTTCTTCGTTAGGCGTCATATAAATACCTTGTCCATAAGCAGGCAGCTCTTCCAATCCGGAATAACCTAAAATGTTTCTTGAATCTTGTGCAGAACGTGTACGAAGTCCGACTCTTGAATCGAAGTTACATTTAATTTCAGTGGGGATAATCTTTGCAATAGGTGTTTGTGTGCAAAGAATGACGTGTACGTTACTTGCCCTTCCGACTTGTGCAAGTCTCTGAATCAACGGCGCAGCTAATCGTTTATTAGTTGTCATTAAATCAGCCCACTCATCTATAATGACGTAAATGTGTCCCCCTGGAAATTTCCTTAATCCCTTTTTCTGCATTTCTTTGTATCGTGTATCACATATTTCCATTGCATACTGTAGGGCAGATATCATATCCTTCTGTTCACTTGCATATCTAATTGTGTGTGGGATATTCTTATAGGGACTCAATTCAACTCTTTTAGGATCAATCAGAATAAACCCCACTTGTGACGGAAGTTGATACAGAAGAGTAGTTATAATCCCATTTACAATAACAGACTTTCCACTTCCCGTCTTCCCGGCAATTAAAAGATGATTTTGTTCACTCATATTCTTAAATAACTTATAATACTGTCCTGTTGGTGTTGTATACATATCGTTACCCCCTATTCAAAACTAACCCCAAAATACTCTTCAACTTCACAAGAATCGTTTGTACTGTAGTCCCCTATTGCCTTGCCGTTTCCGTCATACATATTACCACGGTATACACAATCACAATCTGAGAAGAAACAATCAACCCTTTTAACATCTTCCTTTTTATTACCATACCAAAAATCTGTCTTCATAATCATACCCCCTTAATTTCTTCAATAAACAGATCAACAAGTTTGTTATATCGTCTATCAAATTGTTCATCTAATTCCTGGATATTTGTATCCGGCTTTACCATTTCTCTTTCGTAACTCTTGTTTAATAAGAAATATTTTCTTGTGTAGTTTTCAAGTGCAGTTTTAACAATATCTTTATCCATAATTACACCCCCTTTTAATATCCAGCTGCATTTATAATATAATTATCTGTAGTTAAATAATCTGCAATGTATTCTATAATCTCTTCTTCCGTCTTGTCTGTTCTTTCGACTGTCCCTAAATGTCTGCCCCAGGTGTAAATCTTTCCGTCCTTCTTCCAAAATACGGCAGAAGAAAAGTCTATAACATCTTCTGTATACGGGATAATCATTATGTCGTATCCGTCATTTAAGAAGTTTTTTATCTGTCTCTTCGAAGTCAACTTCATTATTCTTCACCCCCAATCTTATCTGCAAAGATAGCTAATACTTTGTAGAATACACGGAAAGAATCGCGATTATGAGAATTTTGGCAAGTTGCATATAAATCGTATACTGCATTTTCAAGTTCTTCATACATTTCATCGTCAACCCCCGTTACCTTCAAGAGTGTCTTTGCAATATCTTCAGAACAAACTTTATATCCGTCAACCCTATTAAAATTTTCTGTATTGTATTCGTATTTATCCATTATTTAATCCCCCTTGCATAATTCTTATTTTCTTTTCTCTTGTCTGCGATGTATGCAGCAATTCTCTTGTTGTCTTTTTCCTTCTTCTGTTTCAATCCGTCCATTACAGAAACGGCAGAAAGTGTTATTTCTTTTTTAGGATCAATTTCCTTCAACCTGGATATTGCCTTTTCCAAAATTTCATAATCGTTATTTGTGATATTCATATCTTCACCCCCTTTAATATTCTGTATACTCATACTTCGTATAAGTACGGCTGCCGGATATCATTTCCAAAACTGTTTCTTCTTCTTTAAACCCTTCCACTTTGCAGAAGTAGGTTTTAATGTCTTCGTTTGTTCTGTATTCACAGTCTGCAATGAAGTAACCATAAACGGCGTTGTCTTCGTCCCCGTCATACAGTATGCAAAACTCTTTACCCATACCCCAAAACAAGTCTGATATAACTTCGATTGACTTTTTCGTGTAGAATGTAGGACAGTAAACAATCTTTGCATAATCGCCTTGACAGTATCCCCTTGAATCGTATGTATCCCACTTTTTGCCCGTCTTGATTGAAAGATAAGCTGCAATGACTTCCGGTCTTTCATAGTCGGCAGAAGATAAGTCTTTTAATTTTTTGCAGTTTGTAGGATTATACGGCAGTTTATAGTCTTCCATAATCTGTTTTACATTCTTGTAATAATCGTTGTATCCGTTAATTACATCATAAATGTCTGTTAAACAGTATGATATCTCTTTTTTAAGGTCTTCGAAGTCTTTACTATTTAAGGCAGAAGAAGAGCTGCCATAGTGTGAAGTCACAACGAAGAGCGTATAACAATAATCACCCCCGTTTTCGTTGAAACAATCACTATCAAAGTAAAATTCAAAATCAGGATCAGATACTTCTCTTATAATATTTTTCATTCAATACACCCCCTTCAAAGTGTTCTATTTGTTTATCTGTATATAAGTATATACTCTTTTTTATGTGTTGTCAATAACCTATTTTATATTTTTTTATCTTTTTTTATCGTTTAAATTCTCTTGCAATTTGTTGCAGATACTCAGAAATATTTTTTTCGAAGTAAAAATCGTATTGATTTAAAATCTCATAGTCTTCTTTTGGAAGATTGACAGAAAAGGCATAAGTCTTTTCTTCTTCGTCATCGTATGAGATAAGATCAAGCTGCCCGTCTTCCGTTATGTAGTAAATTTCTTTTATGTTGTCTTCGTCATCTTCCACAGTAACGAAGTTTATATAATCTGCATAACTTCGTCCGACATTTTCTAATATCCAGGCAGTAATGTCTTTTACTTCCGTTGCATTTTCGTATAAAGTTGTGTCCATATAGTTTAATATATAATCTTTTCTGTCTTCCGTTGTGTTGTATTCAATTTCAAAAGTAAAGTATCTCATAATTAAACCCCCTTTAATATATACAATCTTTTATATCTTCCGATTCTTCCACAGTTTTTATAAATTCTTGCATAACGTCCCATACTTCCGGACTGCACGAAAAATTTAAAGTGTATTTTTTGCAGTCTGTCTTATTATCAAAAACGATTTTAAAATCGGATTGATAAAAATTATCAATGAAAGTGTCGTCTGTAGTATCGAAAAAAGTATTTAATGCCGTCTGCATTGCAGTTTTAAAAGTTTCAAGTTTATCCATATTTACACCCCCCTTGAATTGATGACGAATAGAATAATAATTCGAATGATTATAATTGCAGATAATACGATAATATTAAATGTTGTCATATATTCACCCCCTTTTTATATATTCCATTTCTTGCAGAATATCGTTTAAAAGAGCTGCAGTTTTCTCATATGTGGCAGAAGTCTCAAACCCTTTTAAATCTTTCAAAATGTTTTCTAATTCAAGACAACGATTCTGCAATTCGGCAATATACAACTTTTTAAAGATATTCATATAAACACCCCCTTAATCGTTTGCAAAAAGTAATATTTGCCCGTGTTCGTTTTCGTCTGTTTCATCGGACAGAATGATTTTAAAATATGTTTCATTTTCTGCCGTTACTCTTTCAAACTTGTTTACGATCCTTGCCCCGTATCCGTCCAGGTCTTCAATACTTGACAACATTCCAATATTAAAGGCAGAAATAAATTTCCCTAAAGAATCGAAAGTATAAATAAATCCGTCCCCAATAATTAAAGATAAACCCCAAAGTGTAAAGCCGTTCATATAAACACCCCCTTAACCGATTAAAACTTTTATTCTATACAAACATATAACAATAACTATTAAGCATAAGGCGATCCCCGTCATATTAAAACCCCCTATTCATTACTAAAAATATAAACAACATTGCAGAAATTGAAAGATAAATCATTTTTTTTTGTGTGGGGACGGCAGCCCGTCCCCGTCCCCCTTCTTTAAAACTGTTTTGTCAACTGTTCACGAATGATATAATATAAATCGGAATTGTTATAAAATTTAGAATCTTTGTCTTTCGTCTCTTCGTTGATATCATCGACAACTTGCAGAAGTTCGGAAAGTTTATTCTGTACCTTTTCAACGTATCCGTCACAATCAAGAATCATTTTTTCAAGTCTTTCCTTGTATGCCTTTAAGTATGCAATTCTGATCTTAATTTCTTCCATTATTTCATTGACAGAAAGAACATAAACGGGTCTTGAATAACTTTCCGGTTTTATATATTCTTTGTCTTTATATCTGTCTTCGTGGTAGTCGTTTTCATAGGCATAACAGTAAATAGTGTCTGTTATCCATTTATCATTTACACCTTGCAGATTGTCACATCTTCCCGTAATTTCTACAACGGGGTGAAAAACATCATAAACGGGGTATGTTGTTAAGTATTTGCAGCCTTCGAAAGATTTATTGATGTTTTGGTATTCTGCGCCGTCTTTCTTTGTCAAGTGTTTAACATTTTCCCACTTTTCAATTTTAAAATTTACAGTTGCAAGTCTGTTTTCTAATTCTCTTTTAATCTTTTCGTTGTTTAACATAATCTTCACCTTTTTAACCCTTCTTTTTTAATTATTGTTTGCGATTCTTTCAATACATTCAAATAAGTCGATATCTTCTGTCCTATTTGAATTGTAAAGATTTTCAAGAGCGTTTGCTATATTAGCTATTTCAAGATCTTTTTGCTCTTCATAGTCTGCAAAATCCATATCTTGCGATAATTCATAAAGTTTACTTGCGATATAATCAAAATCCATATTTTACACCCCTTCCGTATTTGTAATAGGTATTTACTTATCTTGATAATAATATACCACTATGGATTATGGTTGTCAATAACTTTTTAAAATTTTTTAAATATTTTTTTATGTGGGTATTTATCCCCGTCTTTCGTCTGTCTTCCTTAATTTAGTTGGTGTCGGCGTCTTCGTGTCCTATCCTTCTTTTATATCTGTATAGGGTATATAATACCCTTGTTTATTGTATAAGGTAATATGAGTCAATATATGATGTTATAGACAAGTGTTTTGATTAAGTGGGTTATTTATCCAAAATTTAAGTGGAATATAACCCCGTCTGCATACCCAACTATAAAACCCTGGATTCACCTATTAACTTAGTAGGTGATACCCCGTCCGGAATAACCTATTAACCTATCGGATCTATAGGTGAATAACAAAGACCTATTTGCCTATCGGATAAGTAGGTGAATACTATTACCTATTAACCTGGTATGTTGGTAGGTGAATAATAACCTATCAACCTATTGGATTGGTAGGTCAAACACCCCTTGGGGATATGTTTTGGAATGAAAAAGCCGGGGGATACCCCTTCTGCAGAAAATTTACAAAAAGACCCCTAACCCTTCTAAAGCCAAACCCCCAAGTTGAAACAAAGTGGTTAAAGTGTTATTATGTGTAAAAAGGAGGTATATTATGGTATCTTATGAGAAAAGGAGAGAGAAGGGGTTTATAGACGTAGACGGATATGGGAATGAAGACGAGTTATACAGTTGGTGTGTAAGTAATAGACTCATATTAAGGAAAGTATATGATGAATATGAAGAAGTGTTATACGGGAAAGACAGACGCCCTATAGTAATGCAGGGGAAGTTTAGTGACTTCGACTTATATAAGATAGGGATAAAGAGAGAGATTATCTTGACGGACGGGGAAGTACCACAATGGGTTAAGGACTTTAGTGAGAAGGAGAGAGAATGGGTAAAAGGGTTTACTAAACGGACAAGAGATAAGAAGGGGAAGAGAGGTGGATTTTTAGGGGGAAGTCCCCCTTATGGGTATTATAATGTAAACAAGAAACTCCACGTAGACGATTATGAGAGCTTTGTAGTTAAGTTTGTGTATTATAGGTACTCTATGGGTTGTAAGCCTTATGGAATAGCGAAGGAACTGAATTTAAGGGGATTTAGGAATAGGAACGGAAACGAGTTCCAAACGATCTCTATAGAGAACATCTTAAAGAACAAGAGAATATACCAGGGGTATCTGACATTCGAAGGGAAGGAGATAAAAGCGGAGTTTAGGGGTATATTGGAAGACACGGAAGAACTGCTTACGGAAGAATGGAAGAATCGTGTATTTGACTCCGCAGTTGAAGCGAGAATTACGGAACATAGGAAGAAATACCATAGTGAGAACTCCGTACCGAATGAGATCAAACCGTATATAACGATAGGAACTGAACCGAAGAAGAAGACAAGGAGAAATAAATGAATCTTGAAGAAGCCTATAAAGAGTTTATGAATAAAGGGGTATATGATAAGGCTTATGCCTGCCTAACCCATTTAAACGATTGGGAACATTACCCGTTGATATGTGAGTTTAGAGAAAAAATACAAAAAGACCGGGAATTACTAAAGAAGACGTATTTACTCACGGCTAAAGACCACTTTGACGATTTTATGATATATATAGAGTGGAACAGACCCCTTAATGAAAGATATTGGTTGCCGAGAAGGAGTAAACTTCTTCCCTTGTGTAATGCACTCCAGGATTTGGAAGACGGGTATTTGGACGAACTCTTTTTAAGCCAACCCCCAAGAACGGGAAAGACTACATTGGTAATGTTCTTCCTTATATGGATAATGCTTCGTGATTCCGAGAGAAGTAATCTGTACTGTTCTTATACGGACGCGGTAGTTAAGGTGCTATATAATGGTATACTTGAAGTTCTAACCGATACTGATACTTATTTGTGGCACGATGTATTCCCGGAATGTAAAGTAGTGGGAACGGACGCTAAAGATAAACTTATCAACATAAACAGGAAGAAACGATATGCGTCTTTTACTGCTCGTCCGATTGACGGTACTTTGAACGGTGCTTGTGACTGTAACGGAATTATCGTGGGAGACGATTTGATAAGTGGCATTGAAGAAGCTATGAATAAAGACCGATTAGCTACTGCGTGGAGTAAAGTAGACAATAACTTACTTCCGAGAGCGAAACAAAACGCCAAAGTCTTATGGATCGGAACTCGTTGGTCTTTAACTGACCCCATAGCGAGAAGATACGATATACTCCAAAATGAGCCTAAATATAAGGACAGAAGATTTAAGGTAGTGAATATCCCTGCACTCGATGAAAATGACGAGTCGAACTTTGATTATGCTTGTGGGGTAGGCTTTAATACGGAGTTTTACCAACAAAGAAGAGCGTCTTTTGAGAGAAATAATGATACCGCGTCCTGGCTCGCCCAATACCAAGGGCAACCGATAGAACGTGACGGGGCAGTATTTACACCCGATGAACTTCGCTATTACAATGGAGAACTTGTAGGAGATCCTGACCTTGTATTTATGGCGGTAGACCCTTCGTGGGGTGGTGGTGACTTCGTAGCTGCACCAATTATCTATCAATATGGAAACGATCTCTTTGTTGCCGATGTGGTTTACTCTAATCTTGAAAAGAACTACACTCAATCGGAAGTCGTATCCAAGGTTATCAAGCATAAAGTAACGAGAATGTATGTCGAAGGAAATAAAATGACGGGTTCTTACGGACAAGACATATCCAATATGTTGAAAGATAAAAACTATCATTGTAACGTACAGATTTCGACTAAACACTTTACCGGGAACGGAAAAGAGCAAAGAATCTTCGATAAAGCACCGGATATAAGGGAGAGAATGGTATTTTTGGATAAAAGACCGAAAGATTACGAACTTTTTATGCAAAATGTCTTTAGTTTCTCTATTATGGGAAAGAATAAGCACGATGACGCACCCGATTCTTTGGCAATGGCGGTTAATTTCTTAATTTCGGGTGAAAATAAGATAGAAGCCTTCAAAAGAACATTTTGATTGACAAATTTTGAAAAATCTGTTATATAGAAGTTAAATCTACATTTAATTAAATCTTCATTTAACTTTTTAAGAAATTAAATCTAAATTTAACTTATGGACGTAAGAGAACACCCCAAGACGATAGAATCAATCAATCAAATATTAAACAACAAGGGCATAGCCGAAGTAAAAGCCGAAAAGGGCGATAAACTTGTTGTGGTGGAAGTAAGAAGAACTGTCAGAAATACGGAGAACGAAAATGGTTAATTTTTACGGCAGAGAAAAGATAGTAACAGATGTTGACGAAGTAAATTCAGGCAACATTTTACAGATTTTACCTACAATTAGGATAAAACACCAAAAGAATGTAGGACAAATCAAGTATTTGTACGATTATTACCGTGGAAAACAGAGAATTTACGAAAGAGTAAAGGAAATCCGTCCCGAAATCTGCAATAAAATCGTAGAGAACTGGGCTAATGCGATTGTTTCCTTTAAGGTTGGTTATCTTTGTGGTTCTCCCGTACAGTATGTATCCGGCAAGAGCGAAAAAGACCTTACCAAAGAAATAGACCAATTAAATGACATTATGGACTCTCACGGCAAGGCTTCCGTAGATAAAGACCTTATCGAATGGCAGATGATTTGTGGTACTTCGTTTAGGGCATTGTTCCCCGATGAAAACGATCTTTTGTTGTTAAATTCACTCGATCCCCGTAATACTTGCGTTGTTTATTCGAATGACATTACGGGAAGACCTTTAGCCGGGTGCTACATTGCCGAGAAAAAGGAAAAAGGCAAACCCATTACCTATATTACGGCATATACTCCGAAGGAAATCATTACAGTTAGGGGCAAGAGTATCGAAAGTGTTGAGAAAAACACACTCGGTATGATTCCTATTATGGAATATCCTGCCAATAACGCAAGATTATCCGCTATTGAGATAGTAATAGACCTTTTAGACGCTATAAATGACATAGACTCTAACAGATTGGACGGTGTAGAACAGTTCATACAGAGCCTTTTGGTAGTTTATAACGCCGATATTGGAGAAGAAACGGCTAACACATTAAGAGAAAAAGGCTTAATTGCTCTTAAATCTGTCGGAGATAGTAAAGCGGACATTAAGATTATCTCCGAACAGTTAGACCAAAACCAAACACAGACCCTTAAGGAAGACCTTATCCAAAGAGTAAGAGAGATTATCGGACTTCCTTCACAGGGAGACGGAAATACAGGCGATTCTTCCAATAATGGTGCAATGCTTCTTAAAGGCGGTTGGGAAAATGCCGAGACAAGAGCAAGGGAATCGGAAGTAATGTTTAAAAAGAGTGAAATTCCGTTCCTTAAACTTCTTTTCGAGATTCTTAAAGTTAAGGCTAATCTTTCACTTAATGTAGACGATGTAGACATTAGATTCACACGTAGAAACTACGAGAATATACAGGTTAAGTCACAGGTACTTACAACAATGCTTTCTAACGGAAAGATACACCCGAGACTTGCATTTGAAGGTTGTGGAATGTTTATAGACCCTGAAGAAGCATATAATATGTCGAGAGAGTATGAAGAAGAAAACAGACGAACTGAACAACTTACAAACCCTTCTAACGGAGAACCTGTCGGAGATAACGGAGACAACACCAAAGAAGGAGATAGAGGATTCACTTCTTGATTTACTTATAATGGCGTATGTATTCGGTACTAAAGACGTATCGGAGAGCCTAAATGAAGAAATCAAACCCAATACCGATAAGATGAACAAATCGGTGTATAAGAAGATTGAAGGTAAAACTTGGGTGGAAAGGATAAGAGAAGCAACCACCCAAGAAGAACTTGAAAGAATCTTCGTTACCGAAACCCATAGATGTTTTTCGGACGGGCAATGGGATTCGGCTAAAGGACGGGCTACTCATAAGACGTGGGTAACAAAAGAAGACGATAAGGTAAGGGACTCCCATTGGTACATAGAAGGACTCAAAATACCGATAGACGAGTATTTCTACACCCTTGACGGGGACAGAGCATTGAAACCTTATGGTTTTACATTTGCAGAGAATAACATAAACTGCCGATGTAAGTTGGAATATACAAAAGAGTAGGAGAGAGGTAGGAAAATGAAATTAAGTTTTGTGGTAACACATTACAACGAGAGTTGGGATATTTGCAGACCATTGTTTAATTCTTTGGCAGACCAACTCGGAGTGGACTTTGACAACATTGAAGTTATCCTTGTGGAAGACGGAGGAACCCCCCTTGACGGAGATTTGTTTACAATCTATCCGTTTACCACTACGATAATCAATCAAGGACATAACGGAGTATCGGCAGCAAGAAACATTGGTTTAGACCACGTTACAGGCGACTATGTAATGTTTTGTGATTGCGACGACAGATTTATTTCTGCGTACGCATTACATCTTTACATAAAGGCAACTAAAAACCTTTATGATGTAATTAAGTCTCCCTTCGTTGAAGACCAGGTGGTTGACGGGGAGTTGAAACTTATTCGCCACGATAACGACATTACATTCATTCACGGCAAACTTTACAGAGTGGACTTCCTTAAAGACAACAACATTCGATTCGATGAAGAACTCACAATACACGAAGACTCATTCTTTAATGTCATAGCTAATATGTTGGCAGACGGAAACATCTACGAAATGAGTCCTGCAGTATATCTTTGGAAATACAGAGAAGATTCGGTTGTAAGAAAAGACCGTGAAGCATACATCTTTAAGACATACGACCATTTAATGAAAGTTCGTAGAGCAATTTGCCTTGATCTTAAAAAAAGGGAAAGATACCCGGAATTTTACCAGGCTATTTCTAAAACAATGGCAGATTCCTATTACGACTTCCAAAAACCCGATTGTTTAAAGGAAGAGAATAAAGAGATCGTTGCCAAAGCGGAAAAGGCATTTGCAGGATTCTTCAAAGAATTTAGAGAAGAATACAGAAATGTAGGTATGAACGATGTTGCACAGATGTTATATATCTGCAGAGTAAACGCTTATGCAAACGGAATGAGAATCGAGAGAGAAACACTACAGGAATTTTTTAATAGGATTGTAAAGACATACTTGTCTTAATAATTTATAATTTAATTAGAGGGAAACGCAAGAGTGGGGTAAGTTCCCACCGCCCTCTATTTCCACAAAGGAGGTAGAGGACAATGGAAATTTGGAAAAATATTGAAGGGTACGAAAACTATCAAGTCAGTAATTTGGGGAATGTAAGAAACTTAAATTACAATGGGGCAAAGGGTAAAGTAAAAAACCTTGTACCAAAAAAGAACAATAGTGGAAGACTTTGGGTTGAATTAAGAGCAAACAACAAAAGCAAGGCATTTTTGATTCACAGGTTAGTTGGAATGGCTTTTATCCCAAACCCCGATAATCTTCCACAAATAAACCACATAGACGAGAACCCACTTAATAATTGTGCGGAAAACCTTGAATGGTGTACGGGAGAATACAACATCAAGTATTCATACGATTTGCACCCCGAAAGAAAAAGAAAAATAACCAAAACACAAAAGGTTGCACAATACGACAAAAACGGAAACCTAATTAAGATTTGGGACAACGCTCACACTATTTTTCTTGAAACAAAAATGAGCGATTGGAGTATAGCAGAGTGTTGCCGTGGAAAACGCCATACGGCTTATGGATATACTTGGCAATATGCCAATTAAATATATCAGAGTTAGAGAAAACTCTATAATAATCGCAACATAGTCAAGAGAATGACTTTAAACACGCGAAGGAGGAAAAAGTATGAAATTATCAGAGAAAATTGAAGGCTACGATTCAATGAGTGTGGAAGAAAAGTTAAAGGCTTTAGAGAGTCTTGACATTCCGGAAGTAAAGGACAACTCGGCAGAGTTACAGAAACTTAAAGAGTCTTTTAACAAGGCAAGTTCAGAAGCGGCAGACTATAAAAAGAAACTCCGTGAAAAACAAACCGAAGATGAAAGACTTGAAACCGAGAGAAAAGAAAAGGAAGCCGAGAGAGAAGAGCTTTTAAACAAACTTCTCAAAGAAAAATCGGTTGCCGAACATAAGGCTAATTTCTTAAAAGTCGGTTACGATGAAGAAATGGCTAATGCTTCTGCTTCGGCACTTACAGACGGAGATTTCAAAACAGTATTTGATAACCTCGGAAAATTCATCTCGGAAAGAGATAAACAAGCACAGGTAAAGGCTTTGGATTCTACACCCCGTCCACAGGCAGGCGGTGTAACACCCGAAGTTACAAAGGAACAGTTCAATAAAATGAGTATCGCAGAAAGAACTAAACTCTACGAAAAAAATAAAGAACTGTATGAATCATTAAAAGGAGAATAAAAAATGGCTACATTATTAGCAAATTTAATCAATCCCGAAGTCATTGCTGACTTCATTGACGCAAAACTTGTTGACAATATGGTTTTTGCACCTTTAGCTGATGTAGATACAACATTAGAGGGCAGACCCGGTTCAGTTTTGAAGTACCCTGTATGGCGTTATGTCGGAGACGCTTCAACTCTTTCAGAAGCTTCTTCACTTTCAGTTGCAACACTTACCGCTTCTACTGCTTCTGTTGAAGTACATAAGATCGCCCAGGGCATTGAACTTTCTGACGAGGCAGTTCTTTCGGGATTAGGAGATCCAATCGGTGAAGGTGTTTCACAGATTACTCTTGCTCTTGCAAGTGGTATCGACAACGAAATGCTTACAACTCTCGGCACAATCGGTTCTGCAATGACATATCAGACAAGTGCTTCCACAGTTGCACCTGCTGATACAGATATTACCGACGCTCTTGAACTCTTCGGAGAAGACATTGACGGAGTTAAGGTTGCAGTTGTTCCCCCTGCAGTTTATACATCTATGCGTAAGACAGGCAAGGATAGTGGAAATTGGATTCCTGCTTCGGAAATTGCAGCAAACATCGCCGTTAAAGGTGCTGTTGGTGAATATCAGGGTTGCCAGGTTATCGTTTCCAACAAGTTGAAGACAAGTGGAGAGATATTTATTGTTAAACCCGGTGCATTGAGACTTATCGTTAAGAGAGGCGCGCAGGTTGAAACAGATAGAGATATCTTGAAGTTCACAAACGTAATCACAGGTTCTGTTCACTTCGCTACATATCTTTACAATGCAAGTGGTGCTATCAAGATTACAAAGAAGTCTTCATAAGGAGATAAACTATGGGTATGTTACTTCATAGACACCTTGTAGAGGGGGCTAATAAGCCCCCCGTAAAGGCAGAGAAACTTGAAAAAGAGTTTGAAATTGCAAAGGATAGAGCAAATGACAGTAAACGAAAAAATAACAATGGTAAAGGCATTAGCAAATGATAGCGAGTTGACAGATGAAATAGTTAATGTTTATCTCACGAAAGCCGAGAGTTCGATTAGGAATAGAATGTATCCTTTTAATCTTCCTAAAGATGATGAAGGACAGGAAATCCCCTTCGAAGTTCCCCAAAAGTATGAGGTAATTCAATGCGAATTAGCGTGTGAATATATCTTAAGACGTGGTGGGGAAGGCGAGATTAACCACTCGGAAAACGGAATAAACAGAAGTTATGAATCGGCAAACGCAGAGCATTTGCTTCGTGAGGTTATGCAGGTTATATGAAAACATTAGAACGAAACAAACAAAAGATATACTATGCTAAATATTTGGGTAAGACACCCATAACCGACGAAGACGGTTTAATGACCGGAGAATCGGAACTCACCTACACCGAACCCGTTTCCGTAAAGGTAAATGTATCGGCTGCAAGGGGCGAAGCATATATTGATATGTTTGGTACGGACTTAAACTACACAAACACGATTGTTTCCGATAAAGACCTTGGTATTGACGAAAACTCAATACTTTGGGTAGGAAAGGAAGCTTACCAGGGTTTGGAAGTTACACCTCATAACTACATTGTAGTTTCGATTGCAAAATCCTTTAATTCAGTTGTTTATGCGATAAGGAAGGTTGACGTTGAAAATCAAAGTTAATCTGTTTGATCCTGAAAGTATCAATAGTGCATTAGACCAATTAAATACTTACAAAAGAAGTTTAAATGCCAAAGCGAGTGAAATTGCAAGGCGATTATCTGATATTGGAAGACAAGTAGTTGACTACCAATACAGTACAACTTCGGAAAGTGATTTATACGAAGTCTATTGCATTGTAAACGGCAACAGTAGTATGATAATAGCAGAAGGGGACGGAGTTATGTTTTTGGAGTTTGGCGCAGGTGTAGCCACTACGGATTACACTTATGAAACCGAATCCGAAGGACTCCCACCAATATTCCCCGGTTCTTATTCACAGACGGAAGGACGTGGGTTCTTTAGACCGGGACACGAATATTGGTACTTCGAACATCACAAATATACTGCAGTTGAACCTTGTTTGGGATTTTATTTCGCCAAACGAGAAATGATAGACCAGGCAGCAGAGATAGCCATAAAGGTATTTAAGAAATGATAGATGTTGAGAATCTTGTAATTGATACAATAACAAAAGCGATTCAGGCAAACCATAGTGGAGTTACCGTGGAATCCGACTATAACGATACACCTTCTTCATTCCCCTTTGTGTCGGTGATTGAAATGGATAATTATACTTATCGTAGAACACAGGACAACGACTTAAAAGAACATCACACGAATTTAATGTATGAAGTGAATGTTTATTCCAATAAGACTAAAGGCAAGAAAACCGAAGCCAAAAAGATTATGGATACAATAGACAACACATTTCAAAACATTAAGTTTACAAGAATAACAAAACAACCGATACCAAACAAAGATAGGTCTATATACCGGATAGTTGCCCGTTACGAAGCCATTGTTGGTGAAGAACAGATAATTAACGGCAATAAGGTTTATCAAGTATATCGGAGATAAGGAGTAAAAAATGGCATTAGAGTTTTCAAGTGCAGGAGTACAGGTTAGATACTGTGTTGAAACAACAAAAGGTTCAAGACCCACAGAAGGTTACAAGGTAATCCCTTCTATCAAGAGTTCACCCGATTTCAACGCAGAACCTTCACTCCTTGATGTTACGGATTTTTCAGACACCACCTGGAAGCGTGCGATCCCCGGTTTGAGAGACGTAGGTGGTGCATTAGCATTTACTGCTAATATGACAACATCGTTTAAGACAGAGTGGGCTTCTCTCGTTTCTGCGGCAGCAACAGCTAAGGCAGCCGATAAGGCAACTTGGTTTGAAGTTGCAATCCCTAACTTTGAATCATTCTTTTTTGCAGGTATGCCTATTGAATTAGGAATCAAAGGAATGGACGTAGACTCCGTTGTAGAAGCAGACGGATATGTAGTACCCAATCAGATCGTAGGTTGGGACACAAGTTCAACATCAGTTATTTCATAGTAGGCGAGGGGGCAATATGCCCCCTCATTAAGAAGGAGAAGAAATATGAAACCTATCATTTTGAAGAACAAAGATACCGAGTACACACTTGAATTTAACAGAGAATCCGTAAAGTTTGCGGAAATGAGGGGATTTAAGTTTGAAGATGTAGCAGACTTCCCTATGAGCAAGATTCCCGAACTTTTCTTTTATGCTTTTCGTATGCACCATAAAAACGTAGCAAGAGAAAAGACAGACAAGATTCTCGAAGAACTTGGCGGACTTCCCGAAGGCTTTATTGAAAGACTTGTGGAATTATATACCGCACCTTTTGACTTCCTTACAGTTGTTGAGGAGGGCGAAGAAAGAAAAAACTCGAAATGGGCGGTGGAGATGTAGAATCCTTTGATTCACAAACCACCGAAGAAAAAACCTTCACGGAAACTTTCGAAGAACAATGTCCTTACTATATGGCAATAGGAATGACTTATGACGAGTATTGGTATGGAGAACCCGAAAGAACGAAGTATCACAGGGATTCACATATCTTACAATGTAAGTCAAGGAATCAAGAATTATGGTTACAAGGCATTTACTTTATTAGGTCAATTCAAACGGCTTTAGATTCGAAGAACAAAGTTAATTACTTTGAAAATCCGATTGATATATTCCCGAAGACGGAAGCAGAGAAAAAGGCGAAAGCCGAGAGAGAACGCCGTAAGGTTATAGATTATTTTACACAATTAAAACAGAGGTGGGATAATGGCAACAATAGACAATCTGACACTCGAAGTCAAAGCTGACGTTACAAAAGCTGCACAATCATTAAATACTCTTTCAACGAGTTTAACAGACCTTAAAACCAATATGAGTGGCGTAGTTGGTGGATATAAGACTTTGGCAAAAGAATTGTCGAAGATTACCGTTTCTGCCACTTCTATCAAAACGATTCGAGATATTGGAAAGAGTCTTCAAACACTTAACACCGTTAGAGCAAACAACATTACCAAAACGGCAGACAATTTGAAGGTTCTTTCCGATTCTATTGGAAAAATATCTTTATCCAAAACAACTTTCGAAAAGATCAAACAGATTTCTAACATTGGAAATTCACTTGCAAAACTGAATAGTGTAAGTCCGGCTAAAATTAAAAATACTGCAGACAATTTAAACTCATTGCAGGGTGCAATGGCTAATATTTCTTATCAGGCAGTAGATAAGATTGAGAGATTAGCTAAAGCATTTGACAAACTTTCAAAGGCTGCAGAATCACTCAGAAAATTCGGTCCGGTTAAGAAAATAGCTAAAATTGCGTCCGAAACACAGCCCTTAAAGGGAAGTGATATGGAAACGGCTACTTCGGAAAGTGGAAGTGGTACATTAGGCAAGGTTAAGAAAGAAACGGAACAGGCGTCCGGTTCCCTTAAAGGCATAGTAAAAGTATTAACTAATGTAACGGGTGCGTTTAAAAAGGCATTAAAACCTATTACAAACTTTATTAAGGCACTCGGAAGGATTGCCTTTTATAGATTTATTCGTAGTATCCTTAAATCTATTTCCCAGGCAATACAAGTCGGAATACAGAATATTGCTTTGTATTCAAAGGCAATGGAAGGACTTGACACTCATAACGCAAACAATGTATTAAGCCGTTATGCGAGTGAGTTTCTTTATTTGAAAAATGCAGTTGCAACGGCAGTAATCCCGGTTCTTCGTGCCTTAATTCCTATAGTTGAAACTGTAATCAATAGAATAATTGATTTTATAAATGTACTCGCACAATTAGGTTCTGCGTTCTTCGGAACAAGTTTTACCAAAGCAAAATACTTTTGGGTTGACTATGCAGATTCTTTAGACAATGCAACAGGCAGAGCAAAAGCATTACATCATCAGTTAGCACAGTTTGACGAACTTAACAACTTAACTGCCCCTTCGGGTGGTAGTGGCTCGGACAAATTGCAAGACGCTTCGAAGATGTTTGAAGAAGCCGTTATTGACGAGAAGATTCAAAACTTTATTGGGAAAATCAAAAATGGTCTTTCCGAAATTAAGGCAATATTAAGTCCTACGTTAGAAAGACTTAAAGAGATATGGAATGGCATTAAAGAAAAAGTTGCCCCCAACATTAAGAGGATATGGGAAAACTTAAAGAGAGTATGGGCGGTTGTTAAACCTCTTGTCGAAGAATTTGCCAAAGGATTTCTCGAAGGATTCTTTGGACAGGAATTTGATTCATTACCCGACGCTTTAGGAAAGTTATCGGAAAAGATAGCAGATGTAAGCGACAAAGTTGCAGATTGGTTTGAAAAACTCGACCTCGAAAAACTTAAAGATTGGGCTAACAAAATCGGCAAAGTTACAGGTACGATTACATTCCTTTTGACTCCACTTGGTATTCTCCTTTCACTTTTGGATATGCAAAACTCTCGTTTGTATCAATGGGGTGTAAAACTTGGTTTCGTAATGGGATATAACATTACGAAGTTCGTCCTTGATATGAAACAAGCAATAGAAAAAGCAATCGAAAAGTTTAAAGAGATATACGATAAAACTATAAACCTTAACGATTCTACTTCTGTTTTATCTACGAACATACAAGAATTAAAAGACAAATTCAACGCAATAAAAGATAAGGCTAAAGAATTTACCGATAAATTGTTTACTTTAATAAACGATATTGTAGATGTTAAGAAGAAATGTGAAGCATTAAGGACTTATTATCAGAACCATAATCTTTTCGAAAACGTAATTGCTACGGGTGCAATGTTCCTTTACACAATTACACAGATTCAAACTGTATTAAACGCATTAAAGAAGATAGGCGAGATTGTTGTTAAACTCACTATATCAGTCGCTAACGGAAGTGTTTTAGACGATATTATCAACAAGATTAGGTCTATAAGTAATGACGCAGGACACGCAATAGAAAATGCCGTCACACAGGGCAAGGATAACCCAAACACACAAGCACAGTTGCCCACTTCAACACCTAAACCTACTAATGATAACAAGAAGAAAACTCCTTCTATAACAGGACATTCTATTGCAAGAAGGGCGGTGGGTGGTTATGTGCCGAGAGGAGACTTGTTCTTTGCTAACGAAAAAACTCCGGAAATGATAGGATCAATCGGTGGCAACACGGCGGTAGCAAACAACAATCAAATCACAGAAGCAATCGCAACGGCAACCTATAACGCAATGGCAAGAGCATTAAGTGAGAACGGACAGAATGTAAACATTGTAGTTGAAGGAGACGGAGACAAGATGTTTAAGGTCTTCCAAAAGAAACAAAGAGAATATATTAGGGACACAGGATTTGCATATTAGGAGTGAGATATGGCATTTAATGGATATTTGTTAAAGGTTGGGGACTACACAGTTCCCAACAAATACATTAAGTTTGATTCGTGGAGTTCGACTTATGAAACATTAGACTTTGACTCCTATCGTGATATGAACGGACTACTTCATAGAAACGCTTTGGCAGATAGGAAGTTGAAAGTTGAGTTTAATACACCCTATATTTATAAGTCGGACTTCGATTCACTTATGGCTAATATAAGAGCAGAGTTTTTGTCGGCTACGGAGCAATCAGCAAATGTTACGGCTTATATAGACGAGTTAGGGGACTATGTAACGCAGAAATGTTATTTAGTTAATGTCAATGCGAAGGTAGCCCAAAACTCCCCTATTGGACATATTTATCAACCCACAAGAATTTGCTTTATTGCTTATTAGGAGTGAGATATGATTTCTTACATTAACGAAGAATTATTTGAACAAAATTCTATTTCTAAACAATTCATCATCACCGACAATAACTCTATCAATTTGACTAACGAGGATATTCACATTGACGGAATTGAGTTGTCGGAATCCATAAATTCAGAGGACGATTTAAAGTTCGGTTCTTGCATTACTTCCACTTTGAAATTCACAACATCTAATACGGCAGACTTATTCAAAGATAAGTATTTGACATTTTCTATTATTTTAGACGAAGATACAGGGAATCCGTTTGTTGTCGGCACTTATAAAGTAATCGAAGAAACTCTTACGGCAGATAGGTCTAAAAAGGAAATCACGGCAAAAGACTTTATCTATGAAATCAATAACGCAGATGTAGTTTCTTGGTATGATTCTCTTTCGTTCCCTATGACTTTAGCACAGTTTAGGGCTTCGTTCTTCTCATATATGGGAATTGAAGAAAAGACCGCAACTCTTGTTAATGATTCAATGACGATAGAGAGAAGTATCGCCCCTTCAATTTTAAGCGGTGCGGAAGTCATTAGGGCTATATGTGAAATTAACGGTGTATTCGGACATATAACAAGAGATAATAAGTTTGAGTATTTAACTTTAAACACAACTTCCGTTTATGATGTAACGGCTTCGTTAGGCATTAGTTGTGAGTATGAGAACTACGATTCATCGCAGATAGACCGCCTTATCATAAGGCAGGAAGATAACGATATAGGAGTTCAGTACGGAAGCGGAGATAACATTCTTGTTGTGCAGGGCAACTTTTTAGTTTATGGCATTGGCACAGAACCTTTACAGACCATAGCAGAGAATCTTTACTCGGTTGTTTCCGTTCCTGCATATAAGCCTTGCAAGTTAGAATGTATCGGCAATCCTTGTGTTGAAGTCGGAGATATGATAACGATAACAACAAAGAACGGCACTACATTTGATACTTATGTTTTGAATAGGACTTTAACAGGCGGACAATCATTAAGGGATTCTATCACGGCAGACGGAAACGAGATAAGGGGAAACGAAATCAATTCTCCACAGAGCCAATGGCTTCAATTACTTGGCAAGTCTAATGTGTTTGAAAGAACTCTTGAACATACTACATCACAGATAGCCGATTTAAACAATGCGGTTACAACAGTTACGCAGACCGCTTCCGACCTTGAAATTCAAGTACAAAGTTTGCAGGAACAGATAGACGGAGAAGCAGGATACTACGAAAGAGACGGAGAACCGACTTTACTTAACTATCCGTATTGGGACTTCACTACGGCGATTCCTTGTAATAACACCATACAGTTAAGCGAAACCTACACGGAAGATATGCAAACAGGTGGTAATCAGTTTCCCCATTTCTATTATTCCGAACAAGACCGCAAGGATAATATGCGAGCATTGTGCATAGACCTTGAAACAGGCAACGGATATAGATTCGTTATTGAGAACAATGTGTGGTTATGGAAACAGATAGCCGATAGTGACTTCTCCGTTTTGTTTAATCAAATAGTCGAGTTAAGAGCAACAGTAGAAGGGATTGAAACAAGTGTATCAGATGTAGAAATCGAAGTTGATAATCACGAAACCCGTATTTCTACTAATGAATCAAATATATCTCAACAATCTACTCAAATAACGGCTAAAGTAGACAAGAGATACCAAAATCAAGGCAATACTTTCGGGTGGACATTAGACACAAGTGGATTTGATGTATGGAATAGTGGCGGTTCAGTATTCAAAGTTAATTCTTCGGGTGCGGAAATCAAAGGCAAAGTAACGGCTAATTCGGGATATATCGGAAACGGACAAAGCGGATTTACTATCGGAAATACATCTATCTACAATGGTATGACTTCTTTATCCGACACAAACCATAATGGTATCTACCTCGGAACGGACGGAATAGCACTCGGCAAAGGAAATTTCAAAGTAGACAGTAGCGGTAATGTTACAATCGGTTCGGGTAGTATCAATCTTGGAAGTGGAAATTTTACTGTTAATAACAACGGCTCGGTTGCTATCAAGAACGGCTCTATAAATCTCGGAAACGGAAAATTCACAGTTGATAGCAACGGAAATGTAAACGCAACAAGCGGTAAGATAGGTGGTTGGAAGTTAGGTAATGACGAATTATATCTCGATTACAACAATGATACCTTATCCCATTTAAGCGGTTGGGCTTCATCAACACCTAACACGGCTTCGTATATCGAATTAGGTTCGGAACAAGTTAGACTTATAGCACAAAATGTAAAGTCTTATGACGCTAATGGTGGTAAAGTACATATTGAAGCAATAGGCGGTTCGGGACATATTTACTTATCGGCATACACTATTGATTTAAACGCAAGTTCTGGTATTCAATTTGCACACGGTGGTATGATAAATCAACACCAAAACCTTACTTTATGGACTTCGGATTCGGACGAACCTAATTATACGCTTTTCTATGGTGTGCAAGAGAGTAGGTGGACAGTAAGCCCTAAATATGGCAACGGACATATAGCACTTGGCACTCCAAATCATAAGTGGGGACAGATATATTCAACTTCGGCAACTATCAACACTTCGGATAAGAATTTAAAGAAAAATATAAGGACACTTGGCAATTTAGCAAAAGACTTTATAATGGAATTAAGACCTGTATCTTACAAGTTTAAGAATGGGGAATCGGGCAGAACTCATTATGGTTTGATAGCACAAGAAGTAGAAGAAACAATGTATGAGTTAGGAATAACCGATAAAGACTTCGCAGGATTCTGTAAAGACAAGAAAGAAAATGACGAAGGTTATGTTTACGGACTCCGCTATGAAGAATTTATAGCACCACTAATTAGAACAGTTCAGTTACAACAGAAGGAAATTGAAGAACTTAAAAGGAAGGTAGGATAATTTATGGACGATTTAGTAGTAAAGTTTGAGAAACAGTTAGTGGACGATATTAACAAGTCGGGGTTGCCTATGCAAGTCATTCGTCTTGTGCTTATGGAAGTTCAAAATTCAGTAATTGCAGAGTGCAATAAACCTGCGGAAAAGCAGAGCAAGGAAGGAGAAGAAAATGGCATACAGTAAGCAAACTTGGGACACAACCTCTTATGTGAATCCTACAAGAATGAATCATATTGAACAGGGTATATATGACACAGATTTAAGAATAAGTAGACTGTTTAAGACTTTTGAAATTAATTTGCAAGGGACAACGATAACAAGTTATTGGGGCGTAATCCCAACGAATATCGACACTTCAATATACAAGCCTATATCAATTTTAGAGGGTGCACAATGGGACGAAAGTCTTAATTACTCATTAGAAAATGACGGTAGCAGGATACATATTAAAAGTCGAGTAGAAAACTATACTATACCTCAAAATAGAAAAGTATATGTTGTTTGTATTGTACTTTAAGGAACAAACAACTTGTGAAACTCAAACCACACATTGTATTTTTGGAACGACAATTATGTAAGCGAAGAAAATTGGTCTGTGTCCGTTATAGTCGGAATGAAAGGCGAGAAACAATGGCAACACTTAACGTTTTAAAAGAAAAGTTAAGCCAACAGCAAAAAGAAGAATTAAACAAGGTTATTAAGGAAGATAAAATCAGTATTGAAGATATTGTGAAATTCGGACTTTTGTCAAAAGAAACAAGCAACGATTTTAGAACAGAATGTGGATATTAAAAAGGCGAAAAACAATGGAACGCACGATAACCCTTGAAATTTTATCACTATGGGAACTATAATAATTTTAGTAGCATTAACACTTATTTGTATAATTTTAGCGATAGGAGACATTAACAATGAATGAGTGGTGGAATCTTACGGTTGTAATTGTGGCAGGAGTATTAACAATCTTTAACCTTGTGGATAAGATTATCAGTTGGGTTAAAGAAGTGAAAAAACCACAGACAGACCTTGAAGCAAGAATCGCAAAATTGGAAAAGGCGGTGGAAGGAGAATACAGACTTATCTTCGCCGATTATGAAGCAAGATTTAAACGAGACTTGGAGAGAATTAACGAGATTGAGAAGTCAAATAAGTTGACTCAAAAGGCGTTGTGGGCGTTAATGCAACACGCTATTGACGGGAGTAACACCGCCAAACTTAAAGAAGTTAGTGATGAACTAAACGAATATATTTTTAAGTAGGAGGTAGAAGTATGATCTTAAATGACAAATGGTACAATGTATTGAAGTGGGTTTGTATGATTTGCCTACCGGCTATTGCAACATTATGGTTTACTCTCGGAAAGATTTGGGGTTTCCCTTACCTTGCCGAAGTTGAAGGGACTATAGTTGCGATAGACACTTTCCTGGGCGCTTTAATCGGAGTATCCACAATTCAGTACAACAAAATAGGGAAAGAAGGAAATCAAAATGACTAATGCAGAATTTGTTAAGGAGTTACTTGAAGTCCGTAAATACCCTACTAAATACGCAAAGGGAACTTTCGGGCAAAAGGCAACGGATTCCGTTATAGACCAAAAGGCAAAACAGTATCCGAAGTGGTACACCAAAAGCCGTGTAGCTTCGTTAAAGGCTTTGTCTGATGATACCAGGTTGTTTGATTGTGTAGGTTTAATTAAGGGAGTTGTTTGGGGATTCCCGGATACAATTTATACTTCCAATGGTCTTCCCGATGTATCAGATCAAGGTATGTGGAATATGGCAACCGATAAATCCACAAGTTTTTCTTCAATCGAACCGGGAGAACTTCTTTGGTTGCAAGGACACGTAGGAATTTATATCGGAGAAGGAAAAGGGATTGAGTGTACTATGTCCTGGGCAGGCAAAGTTCAGGTAACTGCAGTAGCTAATATCGGTTCTATTCCGGGTCTTAACAGTAGGAAGTGGACGGGACACGGCAAATTGCCCTTTATAACCTACGGAAATGCCCCTAAACCGAGTGAAAAACCTAAAGTCGATTATTCTACCTATCCCATACTTAAAAAGGGTTCTACGGGCAAATATGTAAAGATAATGCAACAGTTATTAGTTGATAAGGGATATGATCCTAATGGTGTGGACGGAATTTTCGGAAACGGTTGTCTTGCCTGCGTCAAAAAGTATCAGAAAGAAAACACCGACATTAACGGCAAGAAACTTGTTGTTGACGGAATGGTAGGTCAAAAAACTTGGGGTTCACTTTACAAATAATCTGTGTTATAATATATTCAATAATCGTTTAGGCTATCCCCTAAATCATTTAATACCCCTTCGGAGAGACAGTTTCCAACGCTGTCTCTCTTTTCTTGTTGACTTTTGATAAAAACTGATATATTATATATCTAAAAGGAGGTATTAAAATGAAACGAGAAGTAGATGTGGATACTGCCTTACAGGTAGTACAAAACGATTTTGAAGTTGGCATATCGGTAGCTATTGCCAGGCACGAATCTTTGTGGGAAGTCAAAAGGGCAGCCGAAGACAAGTTGTATTTTCTGAGTATAATCGGAGTTATAGACCGGAAACAACTTGTTGAAAAAGAAGACGAAGTAGACAGATATTACCGAAGAAAAAAGAAGGAACTTAAAAAAATCGAAGAAGATCAATTCTTTGATGTAGGATTTTGACAATACTATGTGAGTGTGATAAAATTTTGAAAAAGAGAGGTTTGTATATGGATAATATTTCTCTTGCTTCGGAATTATTACACGAAATAAAGTTAGAATCCCGAAGAAGATTTGTAGCACTTATAATTTTAATAGTAGCACTCGTAGGAAGTAACATAGCGTGGTTAATTGCTTGGAATTTACCTTCTCACGAAGTAGAAACCGAAGAATATGAGTTACAAGGAGAGGATAGTGCTAATGTTATTTACAGTAATGGAGAAGGAGATGTAAGTATCAATGGCGAAAATCAAAGTAACGAAAACAAAAATCAAAATCAGAAGTAGAAGACCAAGAAGCCGTAAAAGATGAATATAAAAGATTTTACGAAACCCGAACTTGATTACTTCCGAGAGAATTGCAACTTTGTTGGTGTAGAAAAAGAAATCTTCGAATTAAGAAGTCAAGGAATACCCCTTGAAGAAGTAGCAGAAAAAGTTAATATGTCAGTAGACGGAGTAAAGAAAGCAAGTCGCAGAGTCAACAAAAAGATATTAAGGCTCATTTGATTAACTCCCCATACACAAAGAAGGCACTTATGATAACTCGTAGGTGTCTTTTTTGTTGTTTAAAATTGAATTATGGAGGAAGTCACTATGGATATGGAAAAATTCACGGAGAAACTTTTGAATAGCAATGTATTGAAAGATATACCTGTGGAATACATATTCCGTGTGGCTTTTTTCATTCTTGAAATCCTAAAGGATAAAGAAGTGTTTTATGAAAGCGAGGAACTTTAAATGTATATCTATTACAATCCAAATCCTTTAGAACGCAAGGACACGGGAGATTGTGCGGTAAGAGCCGTTGCAAAAGCATTAAATACAGATTGGGAAACCGCTTACACAAAACTATCTTTGAACGGGTTTGCTATGGGGGATTTGCCTAACTCTAACCAAGTTATAGGTGCTTTACTTCGAACCAACGGATATTACAGGGCTTCAATCCCCAATAGTTGCCCCGATTGTTATACAGTAGAACAATTCGCTAAAGACAATCCGAGAGGTACTTTTCTTTTAGGAACGGGCGACCACGTTGTTACTGTATGCGAAGGAAACATCTATGATACCTGGGACAGCTCTGATCTTGTTCCGGTGTATGTCTACTTCAAAGATTTTCAACCTAAATTCAAGGAGGTTTAGAAATGCCATACCCTTTTTACAACCCTTATCAGTATGGGCAAAATTTGCCTACACAGAATCAAAACACACAGTTTATGCCACAGAATCAACAGGTTCAAACTCCCTTCGTGAATGTAAGAAGCGAAGCGGAAGCAAGAAACTTTCCTGTCGGATTCGGTAATGTGGTTTGTTTCAAAGATGAATCTGCACCTTACATCTATACAAAGGCTATGGGATTCTCTCAATCAGACAAGCCCGTATTTGAAAAATATCGTAGGGAAGATTACGAAACAAATCCCGAAACAGATTACAGGGAAGAAATAAACAAGTTGTGGGGAGAGATTAACTCGTTAAAGGAGAGAAGAAATGAACGTAATGCAAATGTATCAACAGTTTCGTCAAAATCCAATGGCAATGTTAAGCCAAAAGTATAACATACCGCAGAACTTGAATGACCCTAACGAGATAATTCAACACTTGTTAAACACAGGACAGGTCAGTCAGTCCCAAGTTAATCAAGCAATGCAAATGAGACAGTATTTCGGAAAATAAAAGTTGCGTACGGACTTTTATAATAAACCGACTAATCAAATTTGATTAGTCAAACCGTATGCTCAAAATTGAGCGTACGTTAACCTTAAAAAATAAAAGGAGGAAAAATTTATGTTATCAAATGACAATTTGGTTACAACAATGCCTGTTACACCTGCTTATGGTGGTAACGGCGGATTCGGTGGTTTTGGCGGAGATTGGGGTT